>Ga0214544_1003485_pt1 | contig 32439 bp, 15 predicted proteins | sample CNSS3metaG_FD_160074 | JGI IMG/M metagenome (GOLD analysis project Ga0214544, IMG submission 160074) | Root nodule microbial communities from cowpea collected in UCLA plant growth center, Los Angeles, California, USA - CNSS3 | ecosystem: Host-associated > Plants > Roots > Nodule | place: USA...
CTTCTTCCACTTGTGTTCTTTTTCTTTATGCCATGGATAACAATGCAAGGTTCAGTTCATCAGTCATGCTATCAGTTAGCAGTGAAAACAATGAATGTGGCCATCAGTCAAAGAGAGAATTTTAAGAGTGAGGAACAACGATTATGGTATGGATCAATACACAACTAAAAGGTCCTTGACTAAAATTTACAATGTCATTGGGTTTAGTTTTGCAGAAGAAGAGGGAAAAAAATAAAATAAAATTTGGACAACAATGTCATGTGTGAAGCTTATACTATTTATCATCAAGTCATCATACATACATTTAAATAAGAACATGCATAACTTTATATGAAAAATCAATCTCAATATAAAAAATTCTTTAAAGGAGAAAATTCAAAAAGAGAAAAAATTTGATTCCAACAAGTTAGGATAAAAAAACTCAATAAGACCTTTGATTCACCCAATTGAAAAAAGGCAGTAACAAAATTTAAAAAAGTCATGTTGGCCAAATTTTTGCTGAGGATACAAATTTAAATTAATAAAAGAGTAACGCAAAGAAAAATAAATAAGATGGATGCGATTTAGAAGTCTAGAAATTAATATAATAAGTTGGAGGAATTAAAGATTTTATTTTTAAATAGACCAATAAAGTAAGAGATCATAAACATTTTATGTAATGCAAATAAGAAAAAAAGGAGCCTTAATCAGTTTTATTTTGATTTGTTATTTAAAGTAATTTACTCAAACTAGTTATTTGAAGGAATTGTTATTCAAACTGGCTGTAATAGAGCAAACAATTTCAAACAATTTTTCTGAAACATATTCAGGACAAGAAAATACTAATTAGATTAAATATCAAGTATTTATTGTTAGGTTAAAATCCTATTTTGTTCTTCTCATTCGTATGAAAAATCTAATTAAACGTTAAAAATTATTTATAATATACATCAAATCATTTTATCTATAAAATAAAATTAATTTAAATATTTATTTTTTTTATGTGAAATAATTTGATATATTAATTTTAACAAAAATCTAACATCAATCTAAAAAAAAATTAAGTTGAATCATTATATAAAATTAAAAGATTAAATTGAATAAAATAAAAATAAAAAATCTAATTGATTTTTTTATAAGAATTAGAGAATTAAAAGGATACTTTATTTCTAATTTATTAATGTCTAACTTTTGTAATTTTTAATTTACTATGAGCCCAAAATTAATGTCATGATTTTTTATTTTTTTCATTTTTATATCTTAAGTGATGAAATAAATAAGCATATTGAGTTTATAAAAAATTGACGTGAGGTATATAAGACCACTTAAAGTAAGTTAAGAACACACATTTTAAGACAAAGCAGTGAAAAGAGTAAGGTTTATGTTATGTATTTATTAATTTCTTTCTCATTCACTTGTTGTCCAAACGTAGTATTAATTTCTGTTTTTGGAATTTCCACGCTGACATAGAAAGAGGGGTTGAAAACGAAGGGCAGCAAAGAAGAATCCGACGTCGTTTGGAGTGAAGGACAAGTTAAAACGGCGACGTGGCAAGTACTCATCCCGGTGCATTGGTTTTGTCCACCCCGCTCACGATTCTTCCATAATCACAGTAACAGGCCCACTCTCTCTCTCATTGCTGCAAGAGAAGACAGAGAGAAATGGTAGCAAGTAAAGCAAAAACCCTAGGTGCGTAGAACAATTAACAAACAATAGTTTACATGCAAATCCATAAATACCCTTCTTTCTCTTTCTCTTTCTCTTTCTTTCTTTCTCTTATACCCAGTCTTATCTCTCTCACACACACACACACTCACTTTACAACTTCAAACCCAGCTTCAAAGAAACCTAATCTCTCTCTCTCTCTCTCTCTCTCTCTCTCTCTCTCCGATTCGCACACTTCAATCTGATTCCATTCCTTCCTTCTCTCAAGTTTCATTCGGTACGTTCGCTTCCTTCGATTCCGTTCCACCTAGATTCAGATTCGTCTACTTCTTCCTTCGTTCTTCCAACCTCGAATCTCGTGCTACTTAGGGTTTTGCATAATTGATTTATTTTTATATGTCATCAGCTGCATGGATCTTGTTTGTTATGATTTTGGTTTCAGTTTGATTGATTTTTGTTGTGGTGATAATTTCGATGGTGCGGTTGCGTTGTGTCTTATGCAGTTTACTGCACTATATGCTTCCTAGAAAGAGAGCGAGCGAAGGAGGAGTGGTAGTCGAAGGAGAGAGTGACGCCGCCACCAACAGCAATACTTCGAAGAAAGCTCGGATCGGCTGCTTTGCTGCCTGCTCGGGCGCAGAGGAATCGGCGGTGAACGACAGCGGCCGGGGATTCAGTACCAGCGGCAGCGGCGGGGACAACATCGGCGGCGGGAACTCGATCGAAGGAATGGCGTTCGGGGTCTCGCACCCAGCGGAGATCGACGAGGATCTGCACAGTCGGCAGCTCGCCGTCTATGGCCGCGAGACCATGCGGAGGCTCTTCGCATCCAGCGTCCTCGTTTCGGGGATGAAGGGTCTTGGCGTTGAGATTGGTAATTGGGTTTTCTAACGCTTCAATTGTAGCTTTTTTAATTTCTTTCAGGATGTCTTGTTTTTGTGTTGGTTTTCTTAGGGGGGTTATTTATGGGAATGACAATGGTAATAGTTTTTGTTTTGGTGGATTTTTGTTGTTGTCCTGCCACGGGTTTCCCATAGTCTACTGGATCAGATACTACTACTTGTGCATTAAACTTCTATCGAAGCTCCCCTCATTTAACATTTGCAAAAGTCAAGATACATAAATAAGTTGATTTTAGCTTTTAAGAGGTTTACCTTTTCATTTTCTTCTATTATAAAGGGTTACGAAAAAGTTTATCCAAAAAGGGTCTAAATTAATTTAGACTAGGTGTTCGTACTAGCAGTGGTTTACCCTCTGTCCCCCTCTCTAAATTAAATGAAAGGAAATCGTTTAGTTTGTTGTTTGATAGGATTGGTGGTAGGAGGATTGGTAATTTGGTTCCTTTTCCCCTTTGTAGGCTGAGAAATGAAGTGAAGGGGGAGGGGAGTAATAGACTTGTACAATTCACGACCTTGTTATTTGTATTACATGCTTAAAATGATCACTGGTTGCCCACGCTCACTATTTCAAACTTTATATTGTTGACTTGGGAATTGGGATGCTATTTCACTGTATGAATATAGCTATCAACTGTTTAAAAGTCGTCGTTGGATATTTTTGGGCAACTTTGCTGAATGTTTGTACTTATGTGCTATTCTTTAGCTAGTTTGAAGAGTATGTACATGAATACATAATGCAGTTTAAACCATTTTGGGACTTTGATGTTTTTAATGGTTGTCATAGAGATTTGAGTAGTGTAAGCTTGTTTTTTCTGTAACCAAATAAATTTACTACCTGCAGCGAAGAATCTCATTCTTGCTGGGGTGAAATCTGTAACCTTGCACGACGAAGGAGATGTGGAGTTATGGGATTTGTCCAGTAATTTTGTGTTTTCAGAAAATGATGTTGGCAAGAACAGGGCAGTGGCTTCCGTTAGTAAGTTGCAGGAACTTAACAATGCCGTGGTTGTACTAAGCTTGACAACTAAGCTGACAAAGGAACAACTGGCTAATTTTCAGGTACTTGCAGTTTTGATGTCTTCTCCTTTTTCGTTTTTGGAACTTCATTTTTTTCCTTAAATGCACTTATTTGTTCATCTGCGTCATATGAAGTGATTATATGTGCGCTGTGGCTTGTGTTATTGTCCATAGAACTCTTGGAAGAAGGATTTTGCTTGTGCATATGTTGAAGGGCAACTTGTAATGTTATTTATTTATGTTCAATGCCATGTACTTGAAACTTCTCCATTGATGCTCAGTATTTGCAAAACCTGGTGATTAACAATGGCTGAACAATATTGTGCCATTTTAAAATTGGATTGATGAAGTAGGGGCATTCCTGTTAATGCATAGTCAATGGTTCTTATGTCTGTAATACTACCATGCTTCTGTTTTGCTTTACATATGCCTGAGTTATTTGTTAACAACTTAATTGTGCTTCTGAGTTCTGAATGTAATGAGGTACTTGGTTATTTTCTCTCGGTTTTATTTGAAGTTAATTAAAATGTTTTTGTTGATAAAGGTATTCGCATGTTAAGTGATTATCGATGATTGTGATTGTAGTATGGTGTGTTTTCTGGGGTAAAGACGAGTATTGGAAATACTGTGGCTACCTGCTATGAGACAACTAATTGCATGTGTTAAACCTGATTAGTTGTGTACGGACAATTACTCAATTAACTACGATGGTCTTTGCAATGTTTGATAAATAATATTATTTGTAAAAATCTGAAGTGAAATAACGTTAGATTATATATTGATCATGAAACTGTGAGGAACATGTTTGAATTTTCTTGACCATATCAGCAAAATTTAATGTTGAGAATTTTGTGACTTTGAAGTGATTTAGATTGTGAAAGTTGGTTAATGGTGTACTTTAATGTGAATTTATTCCGCTTACCTGCAACATGAATCTATGTAGTTTTATTTATTTCAACTATTTTGTAGGCTGTTGTTTTCACTGAAATCAGTCTTGAGAAAGCCATTGAGTTCGATGATTACTGCCACAGTCATAAGCCTCCTATTGCCTTTATTAAAACTGAAGTTAGGGGCCTTTTTGGTTCTCTGTTTTGTGATTTTGGGCCCGAGTTCACTGTTTTTGATGTTGATGGAGAGGATCCTCATACTGGTATAATTGCATCCATCAGCAATGACAACCCAGCTCTAGTTTCCTGTGTTGATGATGAGAGGCTAGAGTTTCAGGATGGAGATCTGGTTACATTCTCTGAAGTTCATGGTATGAAAGAGTTGAATGATGGAAAGCCAAGAAGGATAAAAAATGCTAGAGCGTATTCATTCACTCTTGAAGAAGACACCACAAATTATGGTAGATATGAAAAAGGTGGTATTGTCACACAGGTCAAGCAACCAAAGGTTTTGAACTTTAAACCACTGAGGGAAGCACTCAATGATCCAGGTGATTTTCTTCTGAGTGATTTTTCTAAGTTTGATCGCCCACCACTACTGCATTTAGCATTCCAGGCTTTGGATAAATTTGTCTCCGAGATAGGTCGCTACCCTATTGCTGGTTCAGAGGATGATGCACAGAAACTTGTATCCATTGCCAGTGATATTAATGGTAGCTTAGGTGATAGAAAATTGGAAGACGTGAATCCAAAACTTCTACAACAGTTTGCCTCTGGTGCTCGGGCGGTATTGAACCCTATGGCAGCTATGTTTGGTGGAATTGTAGGACAAGAGGTTGTAAAGGCATGCTCTGGGAAATTTCATCCACTTTTTCAAGTAAGTAATAATGTTCTTGGTAGTCATTGTATCATCTTGTATTTTGAAATGTTGTGTGGTGCAGCTGAAGTGTGACCATATTGTCTTATCTAAAATATTTTTCTTGGACTTAGTCAACCATTTGGTTTTGCGCATTCAGTTTGCTGCTTCAGTTGATGTTTTGTTCCTCTGAACTTTCTACACTTTGTTGAATTTGATTCATACAAATGAAATTTGATTTGACTAAAATTTTTATTTTTGGACCATGTTCTTTTCTTTTAAGACAACTTGAACCCATTGAGGTTGAACAAAATTTCAGTTGATACCCCTCCCTTTTTATTATATATTATATAACAAAATAACACGATATTCTTTGTTATCAACGATCTCCCCCTTTTCTTATGCTGTTTTATATATATATATATATATATATATATATATATATATATATATATATATATATCAGGGAGGTAAAAATAGTGTCAAAAGGGGGAGGGCTGTATGGGGCATAATTTCATTAAACCTGAGGGATGAGTGTAATTTTCCCTTTGTTTATTAGTATATGTGATTCTTCTAGCATTCAAGTATGACATTATACCACCTCTCTGCATAACCCCCCAAATACTACTTTGAACTGAAAGTTAGCCTTAACTTGTCGCATTACCATAGGTGTGTTACTGAAATCTCTGAAAAGCTTTGTGCTCTGGTTCACTCAAATGTGTATATACCAAACTTTAAGCAAATGATTTTATGTATGGATTAGTTTAAATAGTTTATATTCTAATGATGTGTAGATCAGGATTCCAATACAATAGTTCTAAAATATATTGACTTCTTTTGTTTGCTTAGGATGTATAGAATAATAGACATAATTTGTGTCAGGCAACTATATCTAGTCTATCTTCACTTTTTTGTTTTCCTACTTATTGGGCGCTTTATTTTTTTTGAGCTTATAATGCCTGTCCATTTTGCAGTTTTAACTTTAGTTCCCTGTCTGATCTTTGCAGTTTTTCTACTTTGACTCGGTGGAATCACTTCCTACAGAACCACTGGATCCTAATGATTTAAAACCATTGAATAGTCGTTATGATGCTCAGATTTCAGTTTTTGGACAAAAGTTGCAGAAGAAATTAGAAGATGCTGAAGTTTTTGTTGTTGGATCTGGTGCATTGGGATGTGAATTTTTGAAAAACCTTGCTCTAATGGGAGTTTCTTGTGGCCAGGGAAAACTGACAATTACAGATGATGATGTCATAGAAAAAAGCAACCTGAGTAGACAGTTCCTCTTTCGTGATTGGAATATTGGCCAAGCGAAGTCGACAGTTGCTTCTTCAGCTGCTGCTTCTATAAATCCTCGTCTGAATATTGAAGCTCTGCAAAACCGTGTTGGCCCTGAAACTGAAAATGTGTTTCATGACACCTTCTGGGAAAATTTGAGTGTTGTGATTAATGCATTAGACAATGTAAATGCAAGACTATATGTTGATCAGAGGTGCTTGTATTTCCAGAAGCCACTTCTTGAATCTGGAACACTTGGAGCCAAATGCAATACCCAAATGGTTATTCCCCACCTAACAGAAAATTATGGTGCATCAAGAGATCCACCTGAGAAACAGGCACCTATGTGTACTGTTCACTCCTTTCCACACAACATTGACCACTGCTTGACTTGGGCTCGGTCAGAGTTTGAGGGTTTGCTTGAGAAAACTCCAGCTGAAGTAAATGCATATTTATCTAATCCAAGCGAATATACTAATGCAATGAGGAATGCTGGTGATGCTCAAGCTAGGGATAACTTGGAGCGTGTTCTTGAGTGTTTGGATGAGGACAAATGTCTGACTTTTGAAGATTGTATTTCATGGGCTAGGCTAAAGTATGTTTGTTTGATAATATATGCTTGCGTTCTCTTGTGATATAGTCAGAGCTTATTAGATTTTTTTGTGTGAACTACACTCATACATGGTTTTTCACTCACAGGTTTGAAGATTATTTTGCTAACCGGGTAAAGCAATTGATTTATACTTTTCCTGAAGATGCTGCAACTAGTACTGGAGCTCCTTTCTGGTCTGCACCAAAACGATTCCCTCGTCCACTGGAGTTCTCATCATCTGATCCGGCTCATCTACAGTTTTTGATGGCAGGTGCTATATTACGTGCAGAAACATTTGGTATTCCAATCCCTGATTGGGGTAAGAATCCTAAGAAGTTGGCTGAAGCAGTTGATTCTGTGATTGTACCTGACTTTAAGCCCAAGAAAGACGCAAAAATAGTGACAGATGAGAAGGCCACCAGTCTCTCTTCTGCTTCTATAGATGATGCAGCTGTGATTAATGATCTAATCGCCAAGTTAGAGGTGTGCCGGACAAAGCTTCAACCAGATTTCAGGATGAAACCAGTTCAATTTGAGAAGGTCTGTTTTTCTTTCATTGAGTTTTTGCTCTTTCTGAATTTTCAGGGATGATGGATGATAAAGCCTTCTCTGTTGTTACATTGAATTTGGTAGCTTTGAATTGGGGTTTTTGTTTATATTTGCTGGGGAATAGGAGTCGGCGAAGTCTTTCACCTGCATTTCATTTATTTATTATAATTTACTTTCATCCAAAGTTAAAGATGACCTTTGTGTTGGAAAATTACAGGATGATGATACAAACTACCATATGGACCTGATAGCTGGACTTGCTAACATGAGGGCACGGAACTACAGCATTCCTGAAGTTGACAAGCTGAAGGCCAAGTTCATTGCGGGTCGGATCATTCCAGCAATTGCAACATCAACTGCCATGGCCACGGGGCTTGTATGCCTGGAGCTGTACAAAGCTTTGGATGGAGGGCACAAAGTGGAGGACTACCGGAACACGTTTGCCAACTTAGCACTTCCTCTGTTTTCCATTGCAGAGCCAGTTCCACCCAAGGTCATCAAGCATCAAGATATGAGTTGGACAGTTTGGGACAGATGGATCGTAAAAGACAATCCTACTCTAAGGGAGCTTCTTGATTGGCTGAAGGCAAAAGGTTTGAATGCTTATAGTATTTCATGCGGAAGTTGTCTGCTCTATAACAGCATGTTCCCTAAGCACAAAGAGCGAATGGACAGAAAGATGGTGGATTTGGCTAGGGAGGTGGCCAAGGTGGACATACCTTCATACCGGCGTCACTTGGATGTTGTGGTTGCCTGTGAGGATGATGAAGACAATGACATTGACATCCCCCAAGTATCCATCTATTTCCGTTAGGTTCTTTTCGACCTATCAGGTGTGTCTCAGACTTATCTTTAGTTAGAAATAGAATATGCTTGACTTTCGGCTCCATATTCATAATGTTATACACATGGCGACACTGTCGACCATATATTTTATATGAATTGAAAAGTAACTTTAGTTCTTTGTATGTTATCTCTCGTTCTTGCGACGATGAAATGATGTCATTTTCCGAATAGATAAAACCCTTGGCGACAGGCTCATTGCGGAAAATTTACTTAGTTATGATGATTCTTGAGGTCGCTTGAAAATTTGAAGATTGGGTTTTACCTTTCCTTCCACTTTGTGGATCCTCTAATTTCTTAGATATAATGCCTTACCTTTTTAGTGACGTTGATTAACTGATATTTACATTCTTTGAATGACAAAAATGTATCAGGTCATGCAGTTGTTTTGCACGAGTTATTTTTTTCATCAACCATTCGTGGAGTCGACGTTAATTTATTTTGGAAAGAGTCCCACTCTGAACAAAAAGAAAAATAAATGAAGTGTAATATAAGACTTTTGCGAGGTGAAACTTGTAACATGTATTTTACAGCATCTCCTCTAGTCAATAATATAAAAATATTATTTATCGAATTGTAATTACGGTAATTAAATTAAAATTTTAAGTGTAACATTTTTAAAAGTGTCGATTCTACCAGGGTTGAAACTCGAAAAAGTACAGTAAATTGTTTAAAAATGATTTAACATTTGAAATTTATTTAAAGTAGAAGTTTTTTCTTTTTTTGGATTTGTTATAAGATTATTGTATGCGGAAATTTTTATAACTTGATCGTCCAGGTTTTCGGTTAAATGAGAAAAATGTCAATATTTATTTGTTGATTCTTTTAGCCTAATTCACATAGACGATTTATTATTGAAAAAATCATGTGCACTTCGGTCATCTCTTAACTGAAGAACTTGGTAAAGATATAAATATGAATTATGTTGGCTTTTTGTGTTAACTTCGAAGTAAAGTTTGGTATTAATGAATCTATAATAAAATTTATTAATAACACTAGGAGTGCCTTTGGGTCCAAAGTATGAAAGTTAATACGTTAAAAAGTCAGAAATTAATAAAATTGAGATACATTTCTCTTAACTCTTCGACAAATGTACTGATTCGTTACAAGTAGTAAAAATAGAAGTCCAAGTATCATTTTTCCAAAGGATTTGTGTTCGTTTGTCTAAGTGTGATTATTTACTAATTTTAGCAATAACGTCAACGTAAAAGATTGGTAAGATTGGTTTAATTTAAGAACAACGTGCAAAATTAATAAACACTAAAGTTCTAAAAGGATTTAAGAAACACTTCCTCAAGGTTGGATTTCATGAACCATACTAACGCAATATTTCTTATACAATTTCTCTATCGTGCTCAAACATCCTCATCATAAGCTTACTAACCCGTAATTCCTTAGAAGTAAGTTCTAAGTTAAATATGTCAAAATATTAATTTCTTAATATTTTAACACAAGAGTTGCATTAAAATTTGATGTATAAAATGACCTAGAGATTACGTCTATTCCTAGAACCCAATCTCATGGTTGTTTTATCCAAGGTTAAGTTCCAATTCATTTTCCAATAGTTAGATACAACCAAATAGCAAAGATTTCCATCAAGCACATTTAGAATTGAGATAAAACATATGAACAACGAAAGAGATTACATTGCATAGGAAAATTACAAAGAGTATAGGTTCATTACATTCAACCCCAATAAGGAGGAGTTTAGTCACTCCTAAGCATCTAGAACAAAGGATGGATGAATTTGATGGAATGGATGAATTGTTGTGAAGTCTCCTTGCCCTAGAATGACGCTTTTTCGTCTCCTTTCTGGTTCTGTCGCGTCCCCACACTCCAGCACCCAGTTTCGTGTAACTTTTCGAAACTATAACCACTTCAGAAAACCGTCTTCTCGCTGGGTGAGATGACTTACTCGTTGGGCGACCAGTGATTACTCGCTGGGCGAAAGAGCACACTCGCTGGGCGACTGGTCCATTTCGCTGGGCAACTAGATCCTGACAGAATAACCTTACTTCTTCTCCAATCCTTCACTTTCCTATACAATAATCTCAAAGATAACACAAAATATATCTAACCTAAAAGAACCTAAAAACAACCTAAAACTTCCCACAAAACACATGATTAAGTACAATTAAGAGGTCCAATAAAATAAGAATAATAAGTATTTTTCATACTTATCAAACTCCCCTAAACTTGTACTTTTTCATGTCCTAAGAAAACCTAACTGTACAAACACATAAACAAAACACTCTACTTAAAAATGAACCAAAGACATATGATCTCATAACATAATCCCCTTTACACACGTTCACTTGCATTTCTCAAATTCAACAAGATATGATGTGGTGCTTCCATGAAAATCAATTCCTCAATCCAGAATTAAATATGACTATCAATAATGAGAATCACTAAATCACACAAAAGTCAGTGTTTCCTCACACATGTGTTAGCCACACAATCTCACAACTAGCATACCATAAAACCAATCCATCAAAGTTTTGCACATCATCTCATTCACACACTTCACACACGTTGAATTAGATCAAAAGGTCTTTCTAGGCTTGAAACTTGGCTTGGCTACAAAGAATTATGGTTTTTCATGGAATCAAATCACCTTGGAAAAGGAGAACAATTATATGCATAAACATTCATGAATATCCTCACTCCCCATATACAAACAATACAATCCACCATAATCTTTTCATAGCTCAACCTCACAATTTCATTTCATGCACCCTTTTCATTACTTTGCCTTTGCTTTTTCTCTTTTTCTCTTTTTTTTTTCTTTTTCTTTTTTTTATTGAGAGTGTTGAGCTTTTTCAATCATCACAATTTCTCCTTTCTCAATCACATCTTTCCCCCAAACTTAATCTCCACTCATAACCATGTTCACAACATAAAACTTGTTCTCTTCTTCCATGGTGTAAGGTAAGATAAAATTTTACAAGGCTTAGGGTAGAGAAACAATACATCAAGGCTCAAAAAGGGTTCAAAAATGGTTTCACATTATGCACAAAGGTTAGCTATTTGGCCAAGTAGCTTCATTACATAACAACAAACAATTGCCTTTTTCATTCCTAACCAAGTGTGTGTGATTGCATTCAAAGAATCATGCAAAAATTAACTTCATAGCAATGATAGCTTCCTAGCATTCTCACCAAGCACATATGTCAACATTCAAAACATAACAAAAGAAAACAACGCTGCAGAGGATCACTCGCTGGGCGAGCAGCAACAACAGAAGCTGTTGTAACAGACTCGCTAGGCGAGCAACTCGTTGGGTGAGTGATGAAACCTGCAGCAGATGAACAGTGTCGCAGAACGAACGCGAGCAAGCTCGCTAGGCGAACGCAACTCAATTAAAATTGCAAACACACTACTCACACACAATACTCTATATGCAATACTCGAACAACACTAAGTTACATAAACTTCCATAGATTCAAAATCAACAATGAAAAATCCTAAAGAAAACCCTAAGTAAAACCCTAAATTATTGAAAAAAAAGGAAGAAGAAGATGAGAAATACTTACCTTGATGAAGATGAGTGCAAGAAGAAGATGGAATGGCTAGGAGGAAGCACAAATTAGCTGCGCGACCCACACCCAAGAGAGAAGAGAAAACGGCTAGGGTTTTCTTTGAAAGAGAAAGAGAAAGAAAAAGAGGGGAAATATGATTTTTAGGGCCAGCGAGACGCACTCGCTGGACGAGTGACACTACTCGCTGGGCGATCAGCCTCGTTTTTAGAAAAGTCAAATTTGACCCAACGACCTCCTGACAGCATTAAAGTCTGTCGCAGTTGCTGGGCGATTGACGTGGCTCGCTGGGCGAGCGTCACAGTTCCCTCCAATTTTTAAATTCAAATTTATTATTATTTTTTATTATTTTTTATTTTTTATTTTTTTTTTCTCGAAGCTTGGTCACTGGGCGAGTTGCGGTCACCCAACTACTGTTCCAGAGCAAAATTGTTTCAATAATTCGCTGGGCGATTGGAAATAGACACTTGCACAAACTGTTGCATTGCTTCCTCAAGTTTAGTGGTCCTATCATTCAAAGATGGTTGGGATTGAGGTGGAGGTCTGTTAGAAGGTCCAGGCTGGCCCATGCTTGGGTGAGGCTTCCAACCTTGGTTGTAGTTACCATAATTACCCTGACGACCTTGGTTTCCCATGTAGTTAACCTCTTCCTGAGAATTGGTCTTCATGACACACTGCCCATTTGGATGATCTCCACCACACAACTCACATCCTTGCACAACTTGTTGGTGTTGAGCCTGAGAGACATTTTGAAGTTCCTTAGGCAATTGAGAAAGCTTCTTCATTACTGATTCAAGCTGTTGAGTCATTATTTTGTTCTGAGCCAATATTGCATCCTGAGACTGAAGCTCTAACATACCTCCTTTCTTCTGTGAAGTGGCCCTTTCATTCTGCATTTCATTATCATTAGATGCCATATTCTCAATCATTTCATGGGCTTCCTCAGGTGTCTTCCACTTGATATTGCCTTCAGCTGAGGCATCCAATATCAATTTAGTATGAGATTGCAATCCTCCAAGGAATAGAGTAAGTTGCGTAGGCATGTCAAAACCATGAGTAGGGGTTTTTCGTAACAAGCCTTTGAACCTATCCCATGTTTGGCTCAATGACTCAGAATCTTCTTGTTGAAAGGATGAGATTTCTTGCTTCCCTTTATTGACCTTTGACTGTGGAAAGTACTTGTTGAAGAATTTGGCTACAACATCCTCCCAGTCAGTCAAACTATTCTCAGGAAAGGAGTTCAACCAAACCTTAGCATTCCCAGCCAAAGAGAAAGGAAAAAGACTCAATATGATGGCCTCATCTAGCACTTGGTGAATCTTCACTGTGTTACAGATCTCCAAGAAAGTAGCCAAATGGGTGTATGGATTCTCATGTGAATGGCCATGAAACTGGTTACTCTGGACTAAATGAATCAAAGCTGGCTTCATCTCCATGTTGGCAGCATTCACCACAGGTCGTGCGATGCTACTGAAATTAAGAGGGGTGGAGAATGAAGCATAATCCTCCAGAGTACGGCGAACATGCCTGTCACCATGTCCTTCACCAGCCATTTCTTCCTCCTCTGGATCAGTTGAGGAGAAGATAGCTTGGTCAGATGTAGATGCTGCCTCTATCTCTTCTTTAGCCCTCTGAATTTGCCCTCTTCTTCGTCTTCTACTGTTGTTCCTACGAGCTGTTCTTTCAATTTCAGGATCAAATAGTAGATTATCAGCTCGAATCCTGCTTCTCATACAGAACAACAACACTAGAAAAGACAAATAAGCATATACAAACTAAATATATACAAACTATAAACGAAAATGAATGTACAAATGATGTAGCAGCCCAAATTGGTAAATAACACAATCAAACAAATCAAAAACAATCAAATCCCCGGCAACGGCGCCAAAAACTTGTTAACTCTTTGGCAAGTGTACCAATTCGTTACAAGTAGTAAAAATGGAAGTCCAAGTATCGTTTTCCCAAGGGATTTGTGTTCGTTTGTCTAAGTGTGATTATTTACTAATTTTAGCAATAACGTCAAAGTAAAAGATTGATTTAATTTAAGAACAACATGCAAAATTTATAAACACTAAAGTTATAAAAAGATTTAAGAAACACTTCATCAAGGTTGGATTTCATGAACCATACTAACGCAATATTTCCTACACAATTTCTCTATCGTGCTCAAACATCCTCATCATAAGCTTACTAACCACTAATTCCTTAGAAGTAAGTTTTAAGTCAAATATGTCAAAATATTAATTCCTTAACTATTTTAACACATGACTTGCATTAAGATTTAATGTATAGAATGACCTAGAGATTACGTCTATTTCTAGAACCCAATCTCATGGTTGTTCTATCCAAGGTTAAGTTCCAATTCATTTTCCAATAATTAGATACAACCAAATAGCAAAGATTTCCATCAAGCACATTTATAATTGAGATAAAACATATGAACAACGAAAGAGATTACATTGCATAGGAAAATTACAAAGAGTATAGGTTCATTACATCCAACCCCAATGAAGGAGGAGTTTAGTCACTCCTAAGCATCTAGAACAAAGGATGGATGAATTTGATGGAATGGATGAATTGTTGTGAAGTCTCCTTGCCCTAGAATGACGCTTTTTCGTCTCCTTTCTGGTTCTGTCGCGTCCCCACACTCCAGCACCCAGTTTCGTGTAACTTTTCGAAACTATAACCACTTCAGAAAACCGTCTTCTCGCTGGGTGAGATGACTTACTCGTTGGGCGACCAGTGATTACTCGCTGGGCGAAAGAGCACACTCGCTGGGCGACTGGTCCATTTCGCTGGGCAACTAGATCCTGACAGAATAACCTTACTTCTTCTCCAATCCTTCACTTTCCTATACAATAATCTCAAAGATAACACAAAATATATCTAACCTAAAAGAACCTAAAAACAACCTAAAACTTCCCACAAAACACATGATTAAGTACAATTAAGAGGTCCAATAAAATAGCAATAATAAATATTTTTCATACTTATCAATTTCTAACTTCAAATTTTCTACGACATATATATGATTTTAATATAATGGATTATGTTTATAAGAAAAATAAATATTTATGATATATTTAATTATGTTAAAATCATAATCGATTACATTTATAAATACTTTATTATCATTATTTAAGTTTACGTAATCTATTACCATTGTTCTAATAGCTATATTATCAATATTCTTTTGTATATATTTTAATATTTTAATAACATAAATAATAAAAATAAAAATATTAAAATGAGATAAAATAATTTAATATTTTAGTAATGTATGTTTCTATTTTATTAAATTAAAATTAAAAAAATAGATTTATTTCATCTCAAACTACATATTGATTTTTTTAATTTTATAATAATAATAATAATAATAATAATAATAATTATTATTATTATTATTAGTATTATATAAATAATAAAGGAGAGAGAGTAGATTAACAAAACACTCATTTTTATTTTTATTTTTCACTCTTATGTCCTTTATCTTCCGTTCTTTCATTTTCTATTTCTCAAATTTATTTCCATTTCATGATATTTCAAAATTTAATTGTACCACCAAAAATTGAGAAGCTAAGAAATATTTTTAAAATAGAATAAGTTTCTAAAGAATCATTTTTCTCTATTTTTTTTATTATGGTTATCTTTTCTTATATTTGGGAAAAGAATTTCAACCAGAAGATAAAACTTGATGTATTCTTCATGTCATCTAATAATCATGTTCACTTACTATTATTTTAAGCAATCAGTTTTGAGTTTGTCATAATGTCATACCATATACCAAACTTTATTATGCATTGAACATATCTCAAAATTTTATTATTCCAAAGTGAATTCGATTTTATCTTTGCATGAGTCTTGATACAAGATTTGCAACAACATAATATCTAGTCTTTGAAACTCTCATATAGTATGTCTCTGATTAAACTCATGCAGTATGATGCGTTAACTTTTAGTGCTTCATCATCTTCTTTTGTATCTCTTCGTTTTTTTTTTTCACTAATGGAAAAACCATACATCTTTATATTCTTTAGTAAAGACTTAATATATTTCTTTTAATAATATATCTTCTTTATGTTGTCTTATTACTATGACAAGAAAGAAATTTAACAAGTCAAGATTGTTCATCGTGAATATTCTTATCATGTATTCTTTAAATTCCATTGCCATCCTCATATTGTTTATTGTGTATATAAAATAATCTACATATAAAAAGATGATAAAAATATCATACCAACATTAAATCTTGATGTACATTATTCACTCAGTTTTGATCTTCCTGAATTCTTAATTGGTAAAATACTTAGCAATTGTGCAATTGTGTTATACAATGTTTGAGAAATCGTACATAATTTCTCCTATACCTAACACTTTAGTTTCGTTGTCTTTATTTTGTGGTTGCTTTATTTATATTATTTTTTAAGAGTACCATTTAGAAAATTTGATTTGATTTGATACTTAATTGACAAAAATTTGAATCTTTTTGTCCAATAAAAGTTATCAAAACTAAATATACCGAGGGAATGGAGAAATGTATCATTGTAGTTAATTTCAAGTTGTTGCAAATATCCTTCAACACTAATTTGTTTTATTTTTTTGTATTATATCATTAGGATTGAATTTACTTTGTAAACTCATTTGGAAGTGATAAAGTGGTCTAGTGGTCGAAAAGAAGGGAAGCAAGGAGAAGGTTGTGGGTTAAATTTTTCCTAATTAGTTTAATATAGTTTAAAAGAAATTATGAAAGAAGTTGTAAGTTCAACTCTCCACTAAAAAACAAAAAATTAAATTACGTCTATTCAAAAACTTATAAATTATTATTCAATTTGACTGTCTTTCCAAAAAACTTATTGAACTCACATAAATTACATTTTTTTTCTCAATTATTTCTTCATATAAGAATTTTAAACTTTTTAGATATTCTAAAGTAATTTTTTTTATTTAATAAAATAAACTAAATTATTCTAGAAAAATATTATCAAAACAATTAAAGAAAAAACATATAAGGCACAAGTAAGATTTTGTTTGTAATTTTTTTTTCATTTACCACTCATCTTATTCTTATGAATTTTTTAGATGATTTAAAATAGGATAAAATGAAATAAAATTCTTTTGTTTTATCCTGATAAACATTTTATAATACGCAAAATATAAGATATTTTACCATATCTTGAGTAATTTTTTCATAAAATGAAAAATAACAAATACAAGACATCTAATTAACAAAAAAGATAACAAATATATAAAAATTTAAATATTAATTCCATTTCTCAGAATACCAAAAATCTTAAACATCACATGTATGGATCGTTTATTTTGTGTTAACATGTTAAACAAGGTTCTCCTCCTCCCACTACTTCTTCATCTCCATGAAATTGAAATCCAATTACAAAAGCAAAATCAACCAAACCCTTATCTATTTAACCACATATAACTCTACTCCTAACCCTAATTTCCATTTTTGTTCTTTCTTTCTCCGGTTAAAAAAAAAAAAAAAGCTGAGGACCTCCCCAAACTTTGCAAACATGCAAATTCAGCACCACCAAAACCTAAATTTGAAGCATCCAAAATCACCCCAATCTCTTTATCCACCGATTCATCACCCCCAACATCAAAAATAGAAACAAACCCCATTTTTGTTCTTCCCCAAAACCAAAAAAATCCAACCTTTTCCCAATCTCCCTGTTTTCACCATCACAACCATCACTCCCCCAAAATCTCTTCTTTCTCCAAACCCAAATCCCCTAAATCCAAGTCAAGAGAATTGAACAACCAAAAGGAAAAAAAAAAATAAAAAATTGAAGCTTCCCACCTTCAATGTGGCGATCATGGAAAAAATCAACGGTTCAAACAACACCCTCTCCCTCCTTCTCTTGCTCTTCCTTTAAAGACATCCAAAACCTTTGCCTCGACGAACACCAACAACGCCAAAACCAAAACCAAAACCAACAACAACAAAACCAACACCACGAAGACAAACCCACTCCTTCTCATTCTCGCTCAAGAAAACCCTCCGTTTTCCACCGAGTTCGCATCGCCAACTCGCTCCTCCGATCCTGGTCAACTCACCACCACTCACAACCCTCCTCCAAACTCCACCGATCCCGCTCCCACCCGCCCCCACCCGAACCCGATGTCTTCCTACCCGAAAACCAACCTCCCATCTTTTTCCCCGGCACCGAAGACCGCGTGGTGGTCTACTACACCACCCTCCACGCCGTCAGATCCACCTTCGACGCCTGCAAGAGCGTCTTCTCCATCCTCTGCGGCTTCCGCGTTCTAATCGACAACCGTGACGTCTCCATCGACTCCGCCTTCGCCACCGAACTAAACCACCTCATGGGCCTCCGGCGGGCCGAGTTGGACTTGCCCCGTATTTTCATCGCCGGCAAGTACATCGGTGGGATCGAAGACTTGAGATACCTCAACGAGATCGGCGAGCTCAAGAAGCTTCTCCAACGCCTTCCCGCAGCGGATCCCACCGAGTGCCCCACGTGTGCCGCTCACAGGTTCATTCTCTGCGACAAGTGCTGCGGTAGCAGAAGACTCTTTGTCGATAACAAACTTGGCTTCAAAACCTGTTACCTCTGCAACGAAAACGGTCTTCTCAGGTGTCCTTCTTGTCTTTCCAATGCACCAACCCCATTATAATTCCCCATTTTTAACTATTTAGATTTTCTTTTCGTTCTGTAACAAGAACATTATGTATAGGCCCATTTTTCTGGGGATCGTAGATAGATATAGATAGATACCAATTTGTATGTATATGTGTGTGAGTATCTCTTGTAAGCTCTTGGGTATGTGTTCATTCCCCTGTATCCAACGCCACAACGACTTCATTGTGGTTTCCAATTTCATTTTGTACCATTAATATTACTATGCTTTCTTCTTCTTCTTCATTTTCTTATTACTCCACAGTCATAAAATTGATTTATAATCATTTTCTTCTGCCTTGGGGTATTCAAAACTTGTATTCATTGCATGCTTTTGATCTTATCAGTCTATACTTCATTCTTCAATGATAAAACACTCTAATAATATGATTAACTTCACAAAAAAAAAAAAAAAAAAAAAACTTTGCACCAAACTTATGATTGCATCTCCATAAATGCTACTTTTGTTGAACAGAGATGATGAAGCCAACATACTACTTCATTGTGCTTTTTCTGGGTAACTCACAATTGCTACTAACACCATAAGAACTGAAAATAGTACAGTTATTTTTGTTTTCTCAACCATCTATCTATTTCAATCATCAGTCTTTTATCTTTAATTTTAAGTAAAATTTAATATTTTACAAAAAAATATGTCAATATTTTAAAATTGTCTTGCATCACAGTTTAAAATATTTGTTATGAATCTACAAACCAATTTATAGATTAAAAATGTATTTATTTATTGTAATAAAATTTATATATTAAACAACTAGTCATTATGAAAGAAAAAAAGCACTATAATGTGCAATGCTTAAACCAAAATGTTTGGTACAATATAAAAATAAGTATTACTGTGGTAAAATAATTGATAACTGGATTATTTTTATTAAAAACATTATAAACACTAGACATAGATAGACTAAAATTCATTATACATAAAAAATAAATAAATATAGTTGACACCATACGTTTGTACGTTTTCAACCTATGACTTTTTTTATCGTGAAACTTTTGACTTTCACGTGAATGAACAAATAGCACTCATAATTTTAAATTTGATATATTATAATTACCTTAAAAAGGTATTAACTTAGCTGATACTTTTTTATGATAAAATAAATATTTTAGTAATAGTGTTCTTTTTAGTATAATAAAATAAAATAATTAAAATCATAAATCAATCGTAATTTCGTCGAGCATAATTCTTTACTCATTTCAAACAATTCCTTAACTTATAATATACTTGTTTAAACTCCTATATCAATTTTATAAACTACCATAAGAAAAAATATAAAAATTTAGTCACTATTCTAAATTATATTCAAAACTCAATATACAAAAAAAATCTATAATTCACATTTATAATTTAGTTGTCACATCAACATGTTAATAATATCATTCAATTTAAAACATGTCAAACAATCATTTATTATGAAAAACATAATAACATTTAATAATTATATTATAATAATATTTTAAATAATAATATTGTATTTAACAATTAAATCTAAAAATTGCTCTAATTGGCACTCAATAAAAATATATAATATTTATAAAGAATTAAATTTAGTCTCAATTTAAAAATGACAAAATTGCTCTAATTTAACCAAAATTGGGACTAGATTGAATAGAAATAACGATATAGAGACCGAATTGAACAAAAATAATGAATATAGAGACTAAATTGAATAAAAGAAAATAACACAATCACAAATTGACATGTGGCAGAATTGTATCCTGACATGTGGACAATGTTTTTAAAATTTAAAAATTTTAAAAAATTAAAAATTAAAAAATAAATATTAAAAATTAAAAAAATAAGAGGTGACATGCACTGTTCACTCACGTTAACTGCTTAATCATCCTTAGTAAAAATGATCAAATTGAACAAATACAACGAAAATAGAGACCAAATGTGTATTTAAGTCTTAACATATCAAACTCTTAGTTTAAGAAGTGCCAAATCTAGTCAATCAAAGGGTTCATCAAGGGCTTCACATCAACAACATCAAAAACTCATATTTCATTTACCATTTGATTGGTGAACATGATCAATGGATCTCAATAAGCATTTTCTCTTACATTCGAGAACTCAAACAAATTACACCAGTACAAAACATATCCTTTGAAATCAATTAAGTCATGTTTACCAATCCATAAAATAACTTCTCAACCAAAATCTCAAATTACACATATCATCTTTTTCTTTTATCTAAATTCCTCAACCAGCAAGTTCATACTTTAACAACATCAAACAAACGAAATCACTTCATGCATCAGTTCAAACATTCATAAATCAGAATTTCATCCACAATCTCATTCAACAATTTGCATCAATCCAAATTCAGATACATGTCAATGCTCCACAGATCAATTAATTATTTCACCGAAAACATATCTATACAACACTCACTCAGAGCTATAACAAATGTTCAATTCCTTCAATTATAACACATTTTTTAAAGCATATAACTTCCCTTACCTTAGAAAACAACCCAACAACTCGAAAAGCCCCAAACTGCCTTCAAACTCACAAACTTTCTACTTCAATCTACAGATATCGAAAACCTGTCAGATTGAGCCAAAAAAGCTTCTAATTAGCAAAGAGTAAAATTAAAGACTCTAGAAACACATGCAACCCGATTAAACTTGCACACACTACCAAAACAAATTGGACATCAAAGAACGTTGAAATTTTGACTTACTCGAATGAAAATTTTGTTGGATTAGAATTGAAGAGGGCTTCGCGGAAAACGTAATCTCTGTCTCTCATCAAGAAAAAAAAAACGAGATTTGAGTGAGGAGAATGAAGAAGAATCTGAGGTTTTTAGGGAAGGTGCTCTGAGGAAGAATGTGTCTCCTAACTTTAAAAGTGGTTGGTTTTGAGTCTTTCTAATAAAAACAATTTTATATTTTATAAGATTTTTGCATCAATCAAATATTTAAAAAAATATGATTTTCAATAAATACTTGTATGAATTATTTTTAACTCTTATATCAATTTTTATTTATTAATTTTAATTTAATTTCTAAATTAAATATTTCTATTTTAAAAAAGAATTAATGATTAAAATAACAATAAATCAATCATAAATTTAATTTATATTTATATATTTAATTTTTATTATAAATTCTTAATTATAACTAAACCATTCCAAAGACTCGTCAAATTATCACTTGAATTTGGAGTACGAATATTCACATCATATAGAGTCTTTAAAAAAAGATAATGAGCACCAATATTGACGTTCGTAAAGGAAAAAAGTAAAATAGGAAACCGGATGTCGAACCTAAGGTATAATCTAAAAGTTAAACGTAATAAACTACAAATTAAAAAAATTACTTAGGTGTGGATGTGGGGGAGAAGACACTTGCGGATGTGGACAAGAGTCTCACTTACGGATGTGAATATGGAGTATAGGCGCGCGCTATGTTAGTGGGCTAAATTGAAGACAAAAGGCCCATGAGATAAATATAAAACGTAGAATTAATAAAGAGATCAAGAGACCAAGTAATTACTGATGAATTTTCATTAAAGATATTATTATTTTTTATTTACTGTTTTTTTTATCAACAAAAGTTAAACTTACGACCTTTCTATTTGTCCTTCTGAGTTCACTAAAGTAACTTTATTTCTCTCAACCAAGTAAATGCATACAAAAGAGTTCTTCTATGCATACACATATATATTAATTATTTTAATGAAGTTTATAAACACTATTTTTTAGACGATTCAATTTAGTCCATTGTTTAAGAAAAACAAAATTCAGTTTACTCTCTTAATGTACCATTTGTGTTGAATTAATTGTTAGAAACTACTTTATTCATTGGTTTGGATGTAGACCAAAAGTTAGTCGTAATTACTAAGTGAGGCGAAACCTATAATCCAATATTAGTAGTAATCTAGTTTAGGTCACAACTAGATTTGGTGACTGCATTAATTCAGATTTTAAATTTTGGGACTTAGATAAAGAAAAAGGTAAGTAAGACTGGACTGAACGAAGTCTATTGGAGTATTAGCGAGTAAAAGGGAAAATAGTCTAAAAACATCTCACCAAGTTCACTAATGATATACATAATAATCAGAATTTAGCTAAAACTATTAATTAAACTTGGTTTTAGACTATTCTCGAGGATGATAAGATTCGAGAATAAATTCATTCAGTTTTATCCGAGGTTGGTTTTAGACATTTAATTGAGTCTAAGTCAAACAAAAGAAAAATAAAAAGGTTAAGCACAATATAAAAAAAATACATAAAATTATTGTTTTAAGATTAAGATAGATTTGTATTGTGTATTCTCAGTGAGATAAGACATTTAGGTTTTTTTCATTAAAAGATGTCTAAATAGCTCCTTTTGTTTATGATAACTATTTTGAAAAGATGCGTTCTCAAAAATTCATTATTAATGAATAATGAGTCAACTTTAGGAATTATAATTTCCTCTTGAATCCAAATAATGATTATATTTTCTTGTTATATATTATTCGACTTAATGTAAACTCAAATTCATACTTAATTTGTAATAGTATTTACTATTCTCCTTGCACTTAACGATTTCATAAGATTCATATTAAATCATAGTGCATTGATAGGTGATTTAAAAAATAGTGATTAAATTGAATTTGCTTTCTATCTCCGAATATGGCCTAATCAATAAATATGTTAGACCTTTTCCTTCATTCTTTCTTTCTAATTATAGCTGGACTATTTCGAAAGATAAAGAGTGCTTAGGCAATGTGAAAAGAATTTAGTTCTTTTTCAAGTTTACATATTTATTGAGAATGAATTTCAAGTTTGTCTAATAATGAAAAGAAGTCTTATATAAAACACTATTGGACCAAGTGATGGACGTTTTTGGTGGAGAAGTGGAAGGAGATCCATGAAGAATGCTTAGGATGAGTTGAAATGCAATGGAATTGGAGAAGAAGGTGAAGTGAACTCTTGAAAATGGAGGATTGATGAAGATGAAGATAAGAAATGGAGCTATGATATGGAAGGAGGCCAGAGGAGATGTTGGAGAATGATAGCCAAGTCATTAAAATCTTAAAATATATGTGAGTGATTTCTTTAATATATGTATAAGGGTTAAATGTATTTTTAATGCTTTAACTTTTATGCAAAATTAGATTTTGTCTCTATCTCAAATTTGGAATATTTTTATCTTTAAACTTTATCAATAAATAAATGTAGTCCTCGTGATTAGACAACATTAAATATTTGCTGATATGACAAATTGTGTTATCACGTGACACATATATGTTTGTGTGTTACACATGTGTTCATGTTAGTACATGATACACGTGGTAACACTTTGAAGATAAAAATGATCCAAGATTGAAAATAAAAATGAAATATAATTTCACATAAAAATTAAAAAATTAAAAAAATATTTAACACTATTTATAAGGTTATGGGTATGTGTTAATGAAGTTGGTCATGTTTTGGACTACTGGTATTGTTTCAACCATGTTATATCTGTTTTTGTTTTCGGTCCTGGTCTTTCTATTATTCTTCTTCGGGCCTATACCTCCCTCTTTGCATTCCACAATGACAAAATATTTGTTTCGCTAGTGAATAAAAATACAAAATAAATTAAGAAATATTAAATTATCTTTAATATATATTAAGAAGTAACAGGAACAAGTATTTTATTATTCATTATTGTTGAATTTTTTTTTTCTTATATGGGTTATAGGATTATAGTCATCGAGAGATTGTATATATTTCATATGGATTCTAAAATCACTATTGGGTGTATATATTTCATATGGTTTGGTTATATTCATTGAGAGATTGTGATTCTATATATATGACATTGATTTTACACATATAAGTCATTTGACACTACTTTTACCCAAAAATCTTAAGACAATGAGATTATGGACCTTTCATCTTATATAGTGTTTAACTTTGACTATTCTATCCAATGTGGTACTTTGATTCACACTTAAATTATTCCAACCATTAATGATATGAATATCATGTTATCTAATGAGCTAATATTGTTATAGGATTTTATTGAAGTATAATAAAAAGAAAGTGATCAAGATAAATTAATTAATAAGAAATATTAACCATTAACCATTTATTTAGAATTTGATTTTATATATTTTTATTTTATTTTTATTTTTCACATGTGAAATTGATTTTTTTATATTAAAAATGTTTTTTTTAAACTTATACTTTATGATACAACTCAATTAAATATGTTTTTAAAAAATAATTAATTTGCATTAATATTACTAGCAAAAACACACATATTGTCGCGCATGTGTTCGTATTTTTTAATTTTGGTAAAAATATATAATTAATTTTTAAAATAATTATTAAATGTAAAATTAAAAAAAAATGTGAACAAAATAAGTTTTTAAAATAACGGTTAAATATAAAAGAGATTTTTAGAATAATGGTTGAAAATAAACTCTTTATAAAATAATAATTAAGGATAAAAATGAAAAAACAAAATGTGAACACGAAAGAATATATCTCTTTACATATTGTTATAGATATTATACAATTTTATTAAAATTGAACATTTTCAAAATAATTTTATTTAAAATAAAAAAAATTGTAAATAATGTCCATGAATAGTCACAATTATAAAAAAATCTAGAAATATTTCTTTTTTAGATACCGAACAAGTAGGAGGATAAGTAAGGAGACAAACTTTTTTAGACAAAATAGCAAAAATGTAAGACCCCTCTTACCTCACTACCCCTTCCTCTTCTTACCTAAATATCTCTCTTCTCCACTTCCTTTAAATGTTATCTCTTTCTTAACACAAATGCTAATTGAATAACATAGGATCATTTTCAACAAATCAAATTTTCAAACGGAGTAAACTCTTTTTTCTCTAAAGATATCATTTTCTTCCTTTTCTTTTAGATTTATTATTAATCTTTGTAGAGTTAGTTGATAAAAATTATTCTATCTATTTGGTTAAACATATATTGAGATTTTGTTATATTTGGATATTTTTTTAGATATCTAAATTTTGAGTAGTTATTCTCTTTGAATTAAAATTTTATTTGGAGTAAAGAATTACAATTAAGAGAAAAGTTATTTATGTTTTTAACAGAACCTTAGAATAAATGATCAACATATGATGGTGACTTTGTCGCAAGGTTTTTATTTTGATGTAATTTGTTGAGTGTGTTATTTTATTTACGTTTTTTATTAATAGATAACTAATTAAAATGCTTTGAATGTAATACTCATGTTGAGAAGTTAATATAGTAGCTAAATTATACAATACAAGTTAAGGCACAAAACTTCTTTAAGCTATGAATACAATTTAGATGAGTATAGTTACTTCATATATTTTTTCCATACATTAATTTATGAATTTGATGTGAATGGTCATATGTGTGTGTATGGTATGGATTGTATTGATAATTTTGAATGTATTTAAAGGTTGTATTTGTTATACTAATTTGGCATTTAATAAAATTGAATTATTTTTGGATTTCTAATAAAAAAATACTTCCTCTTATATACACCTTTCTTATAATTGAAGAATTTATTTACATAAAAACATCATTTAAAACATATGAGTTACTAGTTCTATTTTTCAAAGATCTATTTAAATATTTGCTCGAAAGTTATTAATATTTGTGAGATTCAGTTAAAGAGAAAAAAATGTTTAGATTTGAGTGATGTGAGGGATAAGACCCGTGATGTAAAAGTTTAATGTATAATTTTTGTCCACACAACTTTGAAACCATTAAGGTTGTTGGTTTGAAAAAGTGTAGTGATATAAGTGGAGAAGCAGAAGAAGGTGTTGCAAGATTGAAGAAGAAGAGAAGGTTGTTCCTAAAGCTGAGTGAAGGAATTTTGGCGTAGAAATGAAGCTGTGTCTTACTCATGTTGGGTTGGCAAAGGTCGTAAGCCATTTTCTGCTACAACAGGGAGGTTGTCTTGTCTATTTCTTAATAATCATAATGGAGACTAATCTAGATATATTACTTTAATCAATTTTCAAATGCTCAAGTTTAGGTTACATTAAAGGAAAAATAAAAAATCCATATTTTTATTAATTTTTAAAATAAAACACCATTTTTATGTGATAGCATATTATAAATAATAGGTAAATTCTAAAATAAAACACCATTTTTTCTTTAATTATATATTATTCTTCTTATTCATTCATATTTAAATTTAATGTTGAACTTTTAATTTAAACTCAATCAAACTTGTATATGTGCTACATTGACGCAACATTCTATTCTTCATTGGCTCTTGAACATCTTACTAAGAAGTATATGGATAATCAAGCATCAAAAGAGAAAGATAAAGAGAATATTGAAGATTTAGTAAAATATAGCTAATAACACATACCGTATATACAACACTAGCATGGATGGATGATATTATCTATTGAGAAATTCATTAGAAATTCAAGTGAAAGTTTAAGTGTCACATATTAAGTAAAATTCAGAGAGTTGAACATCATATAAGAATAAAGACCCATAAATTTATTGTCTTAAGGTTTTAGGTTGAAAATATGACAATCCCTTATGTGTGAACCAAACTTATGTTTCATTAGTGTTGTATCTCCCTAGTAATCATCTTTCAAAAGAACCAAAAACCAATCAGAATTTAAGGTTCGCCTTAGTAATATTGAAGGTGGAGTTAACCCCTTATATAATTGATATTTCATTAATGTTATATCCCAATTGGCAGATTTACGATATGACAAAGAGGGACCATGACCCCCTAAATTTTTTTATACTTATATAATTTTATATGTATGTTTTAAAAACTTAATATTTTTAATATATTTTATATTGTAACATTTTTTTATATATTTATATCAATACATAAGAAAAAGTCTTTTTTTATTGTTCACATTTATTTTTTAATTTGAATTTTTGAATATTTTTAAATAAAAATAATTATTTTCTTAATATTATTTTTAAGTGATTATTTGTTTAATTTAACCATCTTTTTATTTAATTATTTTTTAAACTTAATCACTATAAATGAAAATTAATTATAGTAAAATTATAAAATTTATAATTATAATAATAACAATAATTATAATTTTATTATTTTTTATGATCATAAAAAAATAAATCCAATTTTTTTACTAGTTTATATAAAATATTTAGGATTACTCTTTTGGTTTTTATTTTAATTGAAAAATATTAAGCTGGTCCTCTAGTTTTTTTAATTTCAATTTGGTCTCGATTTTTGAAAAAATGATGCAATTTGATCGTTTTTGTTAAATTTCTTGAATTTGATTAAGGTTTTCCATAAAAATTGAAGCTATGAATAATGATGATTTGTTTGTTGATGTAATTGACATAATTTCAGTGTCAAATTTGATGAAAAATCCTTATTTCACTCCAAAAAATTTAACGAAAATGATCAAATTGCATCAATTTTTTAAAAATCGTGATCAATTTGAGACTAGAAAAACTAGATGACCAATCTAACATTTTTGGACGAAAAAATGAACAAAAAGAATAATTCAATCAATATTTTGACACTTCCAAAATATTGAACAAACATCCACCACTATATATCCGTCTACTCATGCTCATGACCCATCATTACCTTAATCATATGTGTTAGATTTTATAACTTTCATCAGACTATTTTCATTTCTTTTAGTTCATTTTCATTTCTTTTAGTTGAACTAGATTAAAAAGAATAATATTATTATTATTATTTTGCTCCATAAATTTGAATATTAAAATACTAATCTTATTTAATTAATTTATAAAAAAAAATCATGTTAAGAAGAAAATATATCCTACCCGTTCATATGTAAATACACATATTTAAATATGTTTTTAGTTTCGATAAGTTATTATTTTGTCTTAATAAAATTGTTTTAACGTTTTTTTATAATTTTAAATTTTTCTTTATTCTTAATAAATGATTTTTTTCCTAAAATTAAAAAATATCAAGAAAGAAAAAGATTAAAAATTTAGAAAAGAGAAATAAAATGAAATCTTAGTTCTTAAAAAAAAATAATTAAGTGTAATTTTGTATGTCCTAGATATATATAATTCAATCAAGTAATTTGTTACTCTATTAAAGGTTTACTGATTATATTTATCTTTTATATAATTAAAATCTACGATAAGTAAATATTGCAATTAAATTTTATGATAAAAAAATAAATTATATTTTAAATTTTCAATTAACTTGTGATATAAGTTACTTTTAACACTATTGTCAATTCTTTAAAAAATATCAAATGTTGATATAAATAATATTTTGTTAAAATACAATAAAATAATGCCCACAAAGTTCTTTGAATTATTATCACAAATAATTATTGTTAGTTTCTTTGTTTATGCTCAAAACCAAACAAAGTATTATTTATTCAATCACAAGAGACTAAATGATTTGAAGAAAAAAAATATTATAGTAACATCGTTTTTTCACACACAGTTAGAATATAGATAAGTCGCAGTCAATATATTTCAAAGGTTCATATAACTTGCTACAAAGTGTGTTCCAAAGATTTTTCAACCCTAAAATTTAGTTTACAATTTTGTTTGATCCCAAAGTTTGTAAAAAAGAAAAAAGGTGAAGATAATGAGCAATGATCTTACATTAACTCTTGTCACTATGGAAGAAGGTTGAATATCATTTTCTCTCATCTACTTGCCAAATGGATCATTACACTTCACATCTCAAACCCAACATGTGCTTCTTTTTTAAGTAATCACATTCTTTTTTTCATTCCCTATTTCCTCACTCATTCTATGACAATGTGACTTCATCTTTTTCAACCCTAATTAGCAAATGTGACTTCATCTTTTTTAACTTACATTCACATAACTTTGGTCCACATGGCACTCACACAATCATACTAATCAAGAGTTTAATAGACTTAATTGTAATTATTGTTATATATAGAAGGCCAGCATATATATACTTTCAATTGTTTATGTCTTGTGCAGGCCTTAATTAGGTACGAAAAATAAAAAATAAAAATCTAAGAAAGCTCTTCATAGATACTCCAATCAAATGATACAAATATGAAGTTGTGTGGAGCAGTTCAAGGTTAATTGTTTTTCTTCTAGTTTAAGGATTTGGATGTGAAATTGGATAGGGACGTTACGAATTTAAGTTTATTACATGTTTGGCTTATTATATGCGTATACTATTGTTTAGGCTTTTTGATTATTTAAAATTTAATCTTATAACATGTTTGGCTTGTTTTATGTATACTTTTAATATGAATTGGTCTGTGTAGTTAAGTCCACGGTTGTAGATTCTAGAAAAGCTAGTTGAAGTTATTTTCAGGTGAATTGGTTGTGGGAGGGTGATTTATTGAAAGTTTAACTCAAATAGTACATATTATCATAAACTGAATTCTGAATTTTGTTATCTTTTACAATTTTTTTTTTCTTGATTAACTCATTTTCGTCAAACATCATTGACATCAATCACATACAATTTTTTAATGGACCTTCCTTGATACCTTGATAAGAAAAGAAACTTATAAAAGTAATTTTCTAAATATAATTAATAAAATCAAATCTTATGACAACCTTTTTAAATTAGTATAGATCTAGTTTTTTTTTTATTTATATTTGGGAAGAGTATAATATTTTATATTTATTCCATATAAGTTACTTTTTTTATTATATAAATATATTATATCTTTATTTCTATAAGTTGCATTTTTCGGTATATAAATAAATTACATCTTTATTTCTAATTCATATTATTAACATGACAATTTTGATTATCGGACATTTCTCATTTACAAGACGCAACCATTTTTTTTTTTTGCCTTAATACTTGTTGAACAAACAATTAAAATAAAATGTTTTAATATGTGTGCTCTACATGCATGAAAATAAAGTGTTCAACACATTATAGTTTGTGATAGAATTTTAGTAGTTTATATAATGCGTTTCGAGCATGAATCAATTATATAAGAGATTTAACATTATTTTTAATTAAAAATTTTAATAATATGTTTGGATAACACATTTTAAGATAATGTTTTTTTTAAAATTTGAAATGCTTTGTGATAAATATGTTATTGGATATAGAATTTTGAAAAAAATAAATAAATTCTAGAATTTTGTAAGAGTAATTGATTTTCTTAAAATTAAAGAATTTTAATTTTTACCTAAAAAGTATCAATTTAAAATCTTTCATTTTCTTAAATTTATATTCAGTTTTCGTAATTTGGATTGACCCAAGTCTACATTGATTCAACTCAACATGATATGGGATTAACCCAATTTAGTTTAGCGTCTGGACCTGATATCTCAATCTAACACAAACTCAACTAAACTTGATCAAATCCGATTTGATTTGACTTGATCTCACCTACACCTAACTTGATGTGGACCTGTCCCTAATTGGACTCGACAAAATTTGACTTGATTTGATGTGGACCTAGCCCAACTCAATTGAGCGTGATCTCATTCTAATCTGACTTAACTAACTTGGGATAACTCAGCTACATCTTACCTAGACTAACTCAGCTCGACATGGAGATAATTAATAAATAGTAAACACATCACTTTGGTTTATGTTAGAGTTTTGGTAGTTTATATAATGGATTTTGGACAATAATCAATCATATAAAAAACTTACATCTCCTCTGATGAAAGCATTTAAAGATTTATAGGTCTTTCTTTATGAATATTGTATACCTCACTCATCTTTACTTCTCTTGACTCCACACTTGAATATTTCATTTTTCATAATTGGATTTGTAAGTTTTTTTTCTCTTGTGTATTGCTTACCTGATTCATTTTCACTTAGTTGAAAATCCTAACTCCACACTTAAATTCCTCACTATCCTCTAAAGTAAATCTCCGTACATCATAAACTTTTATTCTACATTAAAAGTGTTTCATCCAATCATTTATTCGTATAACACTTTTATTCCATAAATAATACCACTTTTTGACAATAACATATTTCAACAATAGGAAACAAGAAAAATACAATGACAACATTATAATAAAACATTTTTATTCCTACTCTAATTATTAGACTATGTATATAAAATCTTTCAATATGAATAAAAGTTTTTTCTTTTTATCTTGTCTGTTCTTCTACTTTTCTTGTAATTGTTATTGTGGTAAAAATCACAATGTTTCGGTCATGGAATCCAATACAAATATTTTGGATCAATATGAACTTCTATTAACATATTAGGATAATAAAGTCTTACTTTTTATACTATAATAATTTTGTTTATTAAACGGTTGGTCGAACTAACAAACCGGTGACTAAACCCATTAATCAGTTCAACCTAAGTAGACTTTATTGTAGCCTTCAGTCTATGAAATTTAATTTTAAGCATTTGTCTGCAGCTACGACTCACACTGCACACAGATATGGTAGGATGCTGACACGTAATTAAAAAAATTACTTGATTCATATTAATTTAGCATTATAATGCATTAAAAAAACTGACAAATCTTTTTTAACATCAATCGCTAATTAGCTAATGACAGGATTTGGACGTTTTACTTGAAAAAAGAATGTATTAATAATCGATGCTAATTATATTAGATAAACAGTGATAAGCAAGTAAATTACTATTATTATTGTGAGCATGGTGCTGTATATGTATATATATATATATATATATATATATATATATATATATATATATATATATATATATATATATATATATATATATATATATATCTTTTTTTCTCTCTCTCTATATCA
>Ga0214544_1003487_pt1 | contig 32432 bp, 28 predicted proteins | sample CNSS3metaG_FD_160074 | JGI IMG/M metagenome (GOLD analysis project Ga0214544, IMG submission 160074) | Root nodule microbial communities from cowpea collected in UCLA plant growth center, Los Angeles, California, USA - CNSS3 | ecosystem: Host-associated > Plants > Roots > Nodule | place: USA...
GCTGCCACATGACGTTGTGGCCATTCGCTCTGCTGATCTCGACCGGCCCGGATCGAGCCGAGACACCGAGCAGAAAGCTGCGAATTGCATGTTAGAGGCGGTCCCTCCTTTAGTCAAAACAGTGTCACACTTCAGCTCGTTCAGGGCCAGCAATTCTGACGCAAGAGGACCCTCAACGCCGCCGGTTGATGAAAATCTGGGCGTGGCTTGCTGCCCAAGTCGTCACCCTGAGCCCTGTTCGCACCCGCAGCGTCGGTCCTGGATCACATCTGAGGCGTCCAGATCAGGCTTCAAAATCGGTCAGCTGACGTATTGCTGAAAATCGGCAGAAAACCGAGGCTCTGATCCATGCGGTTCGGCCGAAACCACCATTTCAGTCCGTGGGGATACGGATCGATACCGCTAATCACCCGACGGCGCGTGATCGCATCGTCTTAGTATTAACAGAAATCCGGCCTGGTCTCGGTCGCGATGCCGAAGACCCGCGCGCGATTGCAGGAGAGGTTGCTCGGATGGTTTCCAAACTCACCAGGCGTTCAGTGACCGCGGGCATCGGCGCCGCCATGGCCGCACCGTTCGTTGGACGGTCGGCGCTTGCCGCCCAGCCGATCGTTCTCGGCGTCCCCTATTGCCAGACGGCGGCAGCGGGTGTCGCGGATCATCAGGACTTTCTGAACGGGACGACGCTCGCGATGGAGGAGATCAATGCCGCAGGCGGCATCCTCGGTCGCCCGCTGAAGCTGTTCACGACGGACATGAACGTTCTCTCGCCGGAATCCTCCAAGCAGGCGCTCGCCGCCTGCGTGGATGCCAAGGTCGATGCGATCTCCTTTGCCTTCACGCTCGTCCCGCTGCCGGCGATGGACGCGACGGTGAAGTACAAATGTCCCTACATCAACGGCAACGCGCAACGCGCCGGTACCTCTGCCGTCAAGGAGCAACCGGATAAATACAGCCACATCTTCCAGTTCTGTCCGTCCGAGGTGAACTACGGATGGAGCTATGCGCTTTGGCTTGAAGACCAGGAGCAGGGCGGCGTCTGGACGCCGAAGAACCGCAAAGTACATATCATTCAGGAGCAGATCGGTTACTGCCAAACGATATCGCGTGCGGCCCAGGAAGCGATTAAGCGGCGCGGCAAGTTCGAAGTCGCCCGCATCACGGATATCCAATATCCCGTGCAGGACTGGGCACCGGTCATTCGCGAGATGAAGGAGGTCGATGCCGCCGCGATCATGGTGGACCATTGGGTGGCCGCTGAATACGCCGCGTTCTGCAAGCAGTTTTTGGCAAGTCCGGTGCGCAATTCACTCGTGTATCTCCAGTACGGCCCCTCACAGCCGGAATTCCTCGAGCTAGCCGGTTCGGCGGCGAACGGCTTCGTCTGGGGCACCACCATGGGCATCTATGGTGACGAAAGGGGTCTCGCCTACAGGCAGAAGTACAAGAAGCGTTTCCCCGGCATTGCCGGGCTTGCCTATACCGGCATTGCCTACGATCAGACCTACTACCTCAAGAAGGCCTGGGAAGCGGTCGGCGATCCCCGCAAGTTCAAGGAGGTCTGCGACTGGATCCGGGCCAACCCGCAGCGCGGCGTCTGCGGCTATGTCGACATGGGCAACCCATATCAGGAAGCACGCCATTTCCCGGACAATGGCGGCGACGAATTGCAGGCGAGCAAGCTCGAGGCCGGCGTCGCGCAGCTCTATGTCCAGATCCAGGGTGGCGAGCACAAGATCGTCTATCCCGGTCCGGTCTCGGAAAGGAAGCTGATCTCTGCGCCGTGGTGGAGCTGATGCTCAGACAAATCCCCCGAAACGGTGCGGCTGAACAGGGCGGAAAGCCCGTCCTGTTCTCCTGCAGCGGCATCTCGCTCGATCTCGGCGGTCGCGAGATCCTCCGCGACATCAACCTGCAGGTCGAGGCGGGGGAAGTGCTGGGCATCATCGGGCCGAACGGTGCGGGCAAGACCAGCCTGTTTGAAATCCTCTCCGGCCGGATGCCGCCAAAGAGCGGCTCAGTGTGGTTCAAGGGCGAGAATGTTACGGGCTTGCCGTTGTATTCCCGCTCACGCCTCGGGATCGGCCGCACGTTCCAGACGCCGGTGGTCCCCGACGAGCTGACCGTCGGCGAGACGTTCAAGGCGGCGCGTCAGGCGCATCGTCCATTTCTCACCAGGTTCGATGCCGAATACGGCGCCGACCTCGTCGGCCTGGAGATCAGTGACGACACGCCTGCGACGCAGCTCGAGACCTTCAACCGGCGCAAATTGCTGCTGGCCTGCCTGCTGATGCGCCGGCCCTCGTTGCTGCTGCTGGATGAGCCGGCGGCCGGCCTGATCAATTCGGAGGTCGACGAGATCGATACGCTCCTGCGCATCCTCGCCAAGGAAATGAACATCGCGATCCTCATCGTCGAGCACCGCATCGAGCTCCTCGGGACGATCGCCGACCGCATTCTGGTGATGGATGCCGGGGAGGTCATTTCCGAGGGGCTGATGGATGACGTCATGGCGGATCCGAAGGTCCACGCGGCCTACTTCGAGGATTTCAGCGAAGAGGCCGATGCATGAATATCTCCGTGAGCAACCACTTGCCGGGCGCTCCGGCGCGTCAGCCGCAGCGCGAGGTCCTGAACGTCAAGGGACTGTCCGCAGGCTATGGGCCGGTTCGCGTCATCCACGATCTCGATCTCGTCGTTCAGTGTGGGGAGCGGATCGGCATCGTCGGCCTGAATGGCCACGGCAAGTCGACCCTGTTCTATGCAATCGCCGGACTTACCGGCTGGCAGCGCGGGTCGATCAAGCTCAACGGCAGGGAGGTCGGTCGCACGCGAAGCCAAGGGCCAGGGCGCTATACCCACGAGATCGTGCGGGCAGGATTGGCGTTGATTCCGCAGGGCGACGAGATCTTCCATGGCTTGACCGTCGAGGAGCATCTCGATTCCGGGGCCTACACTGCGGCGGCCTGGCGCGATCGCGCCGCGCGCAAGCTCCGCATCCTGGAGATATTTCCACCGTTGCGGAAGCTGATGGGCGTACCCGTGGGGCGCCTGTCGGGCGGCGAACGGCGCATGGTGTCGATCGGCCGCGGCCTGATGACGGATGCGTCGCTCTTCCTCGTCGACGAGCCATCGCTCGGGCTGGCGCCAAAGATCGGCAAGAGCGTGATCAATGCACTGATGGCCGTCAAGCTCGGGAATGCCGCGATGATCATCGCGGAGCAGAACGTTGCGCTGCTCGAGGGACGGGTCGATCGCGTCATCGGCATGCATGTCGGCAAGCTCAAGGGGGAGGCCTCCGCGGCCCTCGCATTGAACGTTTATCGAAAGGCGTAAACGTGGATATCTGGTTCATCGTCAGCAACACCATCGTCCTTGCGTGCATTTACGGCACGCTTGCGATCGGAATTTCGATCACGTGGTCGAGCCTCGGCCTGCTCAACCTCGCTTACGGCTTCGTATTCGCACTCGCGGGCTATGGCGCCTGGCTGTTTGCCCAGCATGTCTCCACGTCGGGGCCCGCCGTGCTGGCCGCAGGTATCCTCGCAGGCGCGCTCGGGGGTGTGATCATCTGTGCGATCGGGTTCATACCGATCCACGACAAGCCCAACTTCACCATTCGGGGTCTGATTGCGACGCTTGCGATCAATCTGATCGGCACGCAATTCCTGCTCTGGTGGTTCGGCCCGCGCTCGAAGAGCCTGCCGGATATCTTCGGCAACTGGTCGGTGTCCTTGCCGGGTGTGGTCTTCACGGCAGACAAGGTCGGGAACGTGGTGACATCCGTCCTGATATTGGCGATCGTTCTGAGGTGGATGCAGTCGAGCCGCCGCGGCCTCGAGATCCGTGCCATGATGATGAACCCGCACGCGGCATCGATCGTCGGCATCGGCGTTCGGCGAACCTCGTTCTACGTCATGGGCATCACGGGCGGGTTGGCGGGCCTCGCGGCCGTTCTCCTCTCCCAGACCTATTATATCTCGCCGTTCGGCGGATTGATGCCGATGATCAAGGGCGTCAGCATTGCGCTTTGCGGCGGGCTCGGCAGCGTGCGCGGCGCGGTCATCGCCGCGATCGTGCTCGGCCTCAACGAGGCGCTGACGAGCATATCGATCGGCGGACGCTACGTTCTCATCACCCAGTTCGTCGTGATCATCGCCATCCTATTGATCCGCCCGCGCGGCATCGCCGGGCTGCTCGACAAGGCGAGGGAGGCCTGATCCATGTCCATTGCTGGCGATCACAAATGGCGCAATCCGCTCTTCGTCTGGGGCGGGAAGCGCGACGTGGAAGAGCTCCCGACCATTCCGTTCCACAGCCATCAGGAGGTCTGGGGAAGAACTCGTCAATCGGCAACGAAGCTGAATCCGGTCGGCCGTCTGCGCTACTATTACAAGTGGCCAGGTCACGGTGGAACGATGTGGAATCGTCTTCGCTACTGGCCGACACGCCGCCGCGTGCTCCGCTTGCGCGGGGAGTACAATCCCAAGACCTTGCGCGCGGAGAAGACGATCGTCGACAAGCGGCCGGTCTGGTGGATGTTGGGGCTTCTTGCGCTGGCGATCGCTCCTCTGTTCACGCCCGGCGATCTGCAGAACACGCTGCTGACGGCGGGAGCCACCTTCGGCATCTATTCCGCCATCAGTCTGTGCTGGATGCTGATCATGGGCACTGCGGGCGTCTTTTCGCTCGCGACCTATGCCGTCGTCGGGACGGCCGCCTTCGTCACGGCATTGCTGGCGGTCAAGCTCGCATTGCCCTGGTGGTTGTTGCCGCCGATCGGCGCGCTGGTGGGGCTCGTCTTCGGCGGGATCATAGCGCTGCCTGCGACGCGGCTCGACGGATTTTACTATGCGCTTCTTACCCTCGGGCTCAACGAGCTCTGCCGGGTCTACTTCGTGACATCGAAGGAGTTCGGGTCGGCGAATGGCGGCCTGTACGGCGCCAGGACCTATATCCCGGAAGACTGGTCGCAATTGGGTCAGCTGCTCCTGGCGTATTACGCCTGCTTCGGCCTGATGCTGTTGGCTTTGCTGCTCTACCGGTTCGTCAACGGCCGCCGTCTCGGACGAGTCCTTCGCATGGCGCCCGAAAAGCGCGAGGCCTTCGCCGAGGCAACGGGGGTCAACTTTCGTCAGGCGCGCGTCTGGGTATTCCTCATCTCGTCGGCGGCGCTGGGCTTCATCGGCGGATTCTACACCTCGAATTTCGGCGGCGTGGCGTTCTCGATCTTCAACTTCGATACGGTGCTGCTCGGGCTCGCCATGCTGGTGATCGGCGGCGTTGGACGTGCGGAAGGCGCGGTGGTCGGCACCCTCATCGTCGTGTTCTTCGACCAGGTGCTGAATACGTGGGGACCGGCTCGCTTCATGATCATCGGGCTCATCATGCTCCTGGTCGTGCTCTACCTGCGCAACGGGCTGTTCGGCATCAAGGCGCAGTTCCGTGCCTGGCGCGACAAGAAGAAGAGCGAGCGGCGATCGACGCGGGCGGAGAAGGGCGGCGAGATGCTGCCCGAGGAGGCGACCGAGACCGACGACAAGAGCGTCATCTACCAGCGGCGCCACGACAAGATGACCCGCGACCATCTCAAGACGCTGGTGTCGCCGGAGATCATCGAGGAGCATCGCCACTCCCTCAACGGGCAGCACAGTGAGGCGCTCGAACGGCTGCTGATCTACTTCCGCACCCGTCCTCAGGTGGAAAAGTACGCCATCATGGCCGTGGAACGCTTCGAAGGCTATCGCATCGTCGCTCTATCCGGACATCGCGGCGTGGCGCCGCGTGTGGTCGAGGACAGGATCTACGCAACGCCGGATGAGGCCTGCCACGGCGTCTTCATGCGGCGCGTGCAGGATCTGCTGGAGTCCTGATCCAGGATCAAGCGTGTCCGACCTGCGCGACGGACGTTGGACTCGTTAAACGAGGGAGTTGGTGGTGACACCGGTCAGACTTTTTGGCTACACGGACAGGATCTCGGTCAAGCCGGGCGAGATCATTCAGTTTCACGTCAACGCCGAGGGAACGGATACGGCTGAGGCGCAATTGGTGCGCCTGATCCACGGCGATCAGAATCCGGCAGGGCCAGGCTTCATCGAAGAAGAGGTGGCGTGCACCGCAAACGGCAGGTGGCGGGTCGAGCCGCAATTCACCCAGGTAGGATCGTTCCTCGAGGTCGATGATCCCGATGGCCGGCTGGGGTTCGCACACAGCTTCACCCTGTTCGCTTTCATCCACCCGACTTGGCCCACGTCCGGAAAGCGGCAAACGATTATCGGCCGATGGGACGACGATCAAAAGCAGGGCTACGGGATCGGCATCGACGAGAAAGGTTGTCTGCAGTTTTGGATCGGACGCGGCGAAGAAGTCGAGCGCGTAAGCGCCAACGTGCCGCTGCAGGTGCAGATGTGGTATTTCGTGGCCGCTACCTTTGATGCCGAGACCCGGCGTGCGACCTTGCAGCAGGTCGGTGTCGGCAATAGGTACAACGGCCTGTTGGGCAAGGTTGCGCTGGTGGATTACGAATCCCGCACGTCTGCGATCTTCCGGAGCAAGCCCGGCAACCTGGCCTCAACTCCGTTCTTGATGGCAGGCTCGCGTAGCCGCGACGCGCAACAGCGGGCGTGCGTGTCGGAGCTCTATTGGGGCAAGATCGACCGGTGTGGTGCATTTGACCAGGCTCTACAGCCGGCCGAGCTCGACACGATCAGGAGCGGGCTCGTGCCTGCGATGGACAGCCTGGTCGCGTACTGGGATACAAGTGCTGGATACACCGACCGCGGCATCGGTGATCTCGTGGTCGACGTTGGTCGGCACAAGCTGAATGCCCGAGGACACAACCGGCCCGTTCGCGGCCAGACCGGCTGGAACTGGGACGGCTTCACCGACTGCTTCCGCCTGGCTCCGCACGAATTCGGCGGGATCGAGTTTCATGCCGACGCGCTGACCGACTGCAACTGGAAGGCGACCAAGATCGTTACCCTGCCGCGCGGTCTCAAGAGTGGCTGTTATGCCATGAGGCTGCGATCCGGCTGGGGAAAGAGCGTGAGCGAGGAGCATGTCGTCTTCTTCGTGCGGCCGGAAAGGCCGCGGGCGCGTATTGCATTCCTGTTTCCGACGCTCACCTATCTTGCTTTTGCGAACGAGCGCCTGAGCTTCGATCACCCGGAGCGTGAGGCTTTGACGGGTCAGCCGGCTGTGCTGTCCGACATCGACATCGAAATGTATCTACGAGCCGATTTCGGACTGTCGACTTACGACATGCACGCCGACGGCAGCGGCGTGTGCTACAGCTCCTATCACCGTCCGATCATGAACATGCGGCCGAAGTACAGGATACCCAGCCTCGATGTGGCTTCGGGATTGGCCGCGGACCTATCCATCATCGCATGGCTGGACCAGAGCGACTGCGAGTACGAGATCCTGACCGACGAGGACCTGCATCGCGATGGGTCGGAGGCGCTGTCGCCGTACGCCTGCGTTATCAGCGGCTCGCGCCCAGAGTACTACACCGAACGAATGCTGGATGCGACCGAGGATTATATCGCGGCCGGCGGCCGGTACGTCTATGCAGGCGGCAACGGGTTCAACGCCACGGCCGGCATTCGCGAGGGTGAACCATGGATCATGGAGTGTCGGCGTCGCGATGATGGGTACAAGCCATGGGTGTCCCGCTACGGCGAGCACTACATGGCAACGGACGGAATGCGCGGCGGTCCCTGGAAGGTGCTCGGACGGGCGACCCAGAAGCTGGTTGGCATAGGCCTGAGCAGCTCGGGCGGTGGACGAAGCGAACCGTACCGGAGGATGCCGGACAGCTATCACCGCACGGTGTCCTGGATCACCAAAGGTGTCGATGGCGAGATCATCGGTGACGCCGGTCTTGCCAATGACGGCGCCGCGGGACTGGCTCTCGATTATTATGACCGCGCTCTGGGCACGCCGCCACACACTAAGATCATCGCCTCTATTCCTACCTAGGTCTCTATGGGTCATATGACTGGCGGGTTCATGCCGACATGACCTACTTCACCGCACCCCATGGCGGCGCCGTGTTTGCGTGTGGGTCAGTTGCGTTCGCGCAGTCGCTGCCGGTCAACAATTTCAGGAACAGCGCATCCCGTGTGCTGGCGAATGTCGTGGAGGCATTCGCTGGCGCGGCCAAGTTGCCTGGGTTGGCCTGGGTCAATGAGGAAAAGCAGTGGGCCTGATGGATCCGTCAGGGAAGCTCGCTTCGGTACGTGCCGGGGCCATGGTTCACGTCGAACATCTGCAGGTGGAGAGCTGAGGATGCTGCCTCTCGAATACGACAGGTCCGAGGACCGCGACATCATCGTCCGGGATCGCTTCGACGGCTTCCGCCGCGAGTTTCTGCGGACGCTCGTGAACCCCGAGGTCATCGAAGAGCACCGGCGGTCGCCTTTGGGACAACACAGCGAAGGGCTCGAGCGGCTGTTGATCTATTTTCGTCAACGCCAGCTTGAGCAGAGATATGCGGTCAGAGCAATCGATCCGTTCCGGCGCTATCAGGTCGTCAAGCTCTCAGGACGTCGGGGAGTCCCCCCGCGTTTGGTCGATGATGCCATTTACACATCGGCGAACGATGCCCGTCACGGCCTATTCCTGCGCTGCATCCGCGACCTTCTCGAAACCTAGCGCAACACGCCTGCCGGGCAGGGTACCTTGGCCGGCTTCTCGATGGGAAACTCCGCACCATGGCGCAGATCAAGATTTTCGGTTACGCAGACAAGATCTCGGTGAAACCGGGCGATACCATCCAATTTCATGTCAGTGCGGACGGCACGTCGACCGCCGAAGCCCATCTCGTGCGCCTGATCCACGGCGACGAACATCCCCATGGTCCGGGATTCATCGAGGAAGAAATCGACTGCGCCGCCAACGGCACCTGGCAGGTGGAGAAGCAGTTCACGCAGGTCGGTGCCTTCCTCGATGTAACCGACCCCGATCGCAAGCTCGCGCTCGACGGCAGCATCACGCTCTGCGCATTCATCTGGCCGACATGGCCCGATGTCGGGCATCGGCAGTGCCTCCTGGGCCGCTGGGACAACGACAGGAATCATGGCTATGGCCTTGGCATCAATCCAAGCGGCAGGCTGGAGTTCTGGGTCGGCTGCGGAAACGAGATCGACTATCTCCAGGCTGAGCTGCCCCTGCAGAAGCAGGCCTGGTACTTCGTTGCGGCCACTTTCGATGCGCGAAGCGGTCGCGCCACGCTGTACCAGGAAGGCGTCGTGAACCGCTACAACGGCCTGCTCAGCAAAGTCGCGCCGATCGAATACCGCTCGCATGTGTCGGAGATGTTTCGGTTCAGGCAGAACAACCTGCCCGATACGCCGTTCCTCGTGGCGGGCTCGCGCGACTGGCACGCACTGCGTGGACATTTCGTGTCGCAGCTCTACTGCGGCAAGATCGATCGTTGCGGTGTGTTCGATCGCTCTTTGGGGCGCGAGGAGCTCGACTCCATCCGCTCGGGTGGGCAGCCTCCAGCGGATGGCATGGTGGCATATTGGGACACCACGAAGGGGTATACCGATCGCGGGATCGGCGATGTCGTCGTCGACATCGGACCAAACCGGCTCGATGCAAAGGGCTACAACAGGCCGGTGCGTGCGCAGACTGGCTACAACTGGAACGGCCGCAACGACTGCTTCCGGCTCGCCCCGCACCAATATGGCGGCATCGAGTTCCATGCCGACGCGATGATCGACAGCAACTGGAAAGTTACCAAGACGCTCGAGCTGCCCGAGACGCTGCGCAGTGGCGCTTACGCGATGAGGGTCCGCGGCGGCGACGGCAAGGGCTTGGCCGAAGAGTACATCGTTTTCTTCGTCCGGCCCCGCGTGCCCAAGGCGCGAATTGCTCTGTTGTTTTCCACCGCAACGTATCTGGCCTATGCCAACGAGCGCTTCGCGACAGACGGCCAGATCGTGCAGCCAATGGCGGGCCAGCCGCCGACGATCTCCGAGGTCGATATCGAAATCTACGAAAATCCGGAGTTCGGTGCAGGCTGCTACGACACGCATGCGGATGGCGCTGGCGTCTGCTACACGAGCTACCGTCGCCCTATGGTGAACATGCGGCCGAAATACCGGATCGCCGCATTCGACTTGCCGTGGAATTTTCCAGCAGACCTCTCGATCCTGGCGTGGCTTGAGCACAAGGGGTACGACTACGACGTACTGACCGACGAAGATGTACATCTGGAGGGTGTCGCAGCGATGGCGCCCTACGCATGCATTCTGAATTCCACGCATCCGGAATATCATTCCGAGCGCATGCTCGACGCGCACGAGGATTACATCGCCGGCGGCGGGCGCTTTATCTGCATGGGCGCGAACAGCTTCTGCTGCAATGTGGCGTTTCGCGATGACGAACCGTGGATCATGGAGTGCCGCAAGACAGGTGGACACTGGATCGCCTGGGCGGCACGGCCGGGCGAATACTACCTCGCCACGACGGGCCAGATGGGTGGAATCTGGACCGGCTTTCAGCGCTGGGGGCAGAAGCTGGTCGGCAATACGTTCGCGGGCGAGGGCTTCGCCCATAGCCAGCCCTACCGGCGGATGCCCGACAGCTATGATCCTGCGCTCGCTTGGATCACCGAGGGGATCGAAGGCGAGATCATCGGTGATTTCGGCCTGGGCAACGGCGGAGCGGCGGGCATTGAGATCGACTGCTACAAGCTGGGGTTCGGCACGCCGCCCAACACCAAGATCATCGCATCCTCGGGAGGGCATCCCGACAACTACATCGCCCACGACGAGGAGGGAGCCCACGCCCACCAGGGATTCAGCGGGACGCACAACTACATCCTGCGGGCCGACATGGTATATTTCGAGGCGCCGAATAATGGCGCGGTGTTTGCAACCGGATCCATCGCGTTCGGAAGTGCTCTTCCTATCAACGGCTTCGAGAACAACGTCTCGCAGCTTCTGAGCAACGTGGTGAACGCGTTCGTCAGGCCGGGTCCGTTGCCGGGCTCGAACAGACCTAGGAAGAGCACAGTCGGGCTCGAACGAGTCGCCCCCTAGGAACGTCCCGAATGATTGACTTGCACTATGCGCCGACCCCCAACGGCTGGAAGATCTCGATTCTGCTCGAGGAACTGGGGCTGCCATATACCGTCGTGCCGATCGATATTCGCGCTGGTGAACAGTTCAAGCCTGAGTTTCTCGCTATCAGCCCAAACAATCGTATTCCAGCGATTGTTGATCGCGCGCCGGCCGACCATGGCGAGCCCATCTCCGTGTTCGAGACGGGTGCGATCCTGATCTACCTAGCCGAGAAGACCGGACGACTTCTGCCAGTGGAGGTGCGCGGTCGTACCCGGGTCTTACAATGGGTGATGTGGCAGATGGCCGGTCTTGGACCGATGCTCGGTCAGCACGGTCATTTCCGCCTCTATGCGCCGGAGAAGATCCCCTATGCGATCGACCGTTATCGGCGCGAAGCGACACGATTGTATGGTGTGCTTGATGCCCAATTGGGCAAGACCGGGCGCTACGTCGCTGGCAACGAATACACGATAGCCGACATCGCTTGTTTCCCGTGGACGATGACCCATAAGGCGCAAGGCTTCACACTCGACGACTATCCGAACGTCAAGCGCTGGTATGCGGACGTCCGCGGGCGGCCGCAAGTCCAGGCCGGCCTTTCGGTCGGAAAATTCGTGAAGGAGCCGTTCTCTGACGAAGCAAGAAAAATCATGTTCGGCGCACCGAAGTCGTGACGGAAGAAATTACGCGACCTCCGGCGAGTGAAACCGAAAAGGCGGGTACACCGCATTGCATGCCAGTCAAGAAGAGAGTGTATGATCGATGATAGAGTTCTTCTTCGACTGCTCAAGTCCGTGGACTTATCTCGCCTTCCACAACATCCAGCGACTGGCAAAGGAGTTTGGCGAGCCGCTTTCGTGGCGGCCAGTGCTGGCTGGCGGCGTCTTCAATGCGGTCAATCCGAGCGTTTATGCTTCGCGCGAAAGTCCGATCGTGCCGAAAGCGCAGTACATGTTGAAGGATCTTGCGGACTGGGCGCGCTCAGCCGGGCTTGCGATCAAGATGCCACCGACAGTGTTTCCGGTGAACAGCGTAAAGGCGATGCGCGGCTGCATCTGGCTCGGAGACGGGATGGTTCCGTTCGCTACCGCGGTGTTCGAAGCCTATTGGGGCGAGGATAGGGACATCTCCCAGGATGCGGTGCTGACGAACATCTGCAAGAAGGTAGACGTCGATCCTGCGGAGTTTCTTCGGGGGATCAGCGAAGAAGCGGTCAAGAACCAACTCCGGGTCAACACGGACGAGGTGATCGCTCGCGGCGGCTTTGGATCGCCGACGATTTTCGTTGACAGGACCGATATGTATTTTGGCAACGATCGCCTGCCTCTGATCCGAGAGTTGCTGGAGCGCCGGAAGGCACAGAGCCATTCGGACTGCAAGAGTGCTCCCTGAGCCAGGGATCGGCGCTCAAAATTGCGGCTATTCTCCAAGCTTAAGAGCGCGCCCAGTGTTCGTTTCGACGTGTGGAACCTCGATCGAGGCGTGGATGGGTTGCACGGTCACTGGCCCGGAACGTAGTCCTCTAGACCTGTTGCCGGGCCGTTGCCGTCGCAGGCGAATTTGCGGCGAGCGTTTGCATGAACTCTTCCAAAGATTGTTGTGGCGCCGTTTGCAGCTTGTGGAGTTCTTCCGGCTTCAGCTTGGTGTAGCGCCGCAGCGTGCGCCAATCCTTGTGGCCGGTCACAAGCGCGACTTTCTCGATTGTGAGCCCTGCTTCAAAAAGACGGCTAGTCCCCTCGTGTCGCAAGTCATGAAAATGCAGATCATCGATCTTCAACTCGTCGCAGGCTCGTGTGAAAGCCGCGCTCACCGAGCGGTGGTTATACGGAAATACGCGACCCCAACCTCTCGTTAGGATGCGCTGTTGGAGCAAGATCTCCCACGCATCGAAGCCCGTTAGATTGAGAAGCGGCACTTTCTGATCGTTGCCGTCTTTTGCTCGCGGATCTTTGCGGTCGCGGATGACGAGTACCCGCGTCTTCATGTCTACGTCCGGCCAATCGGGACGGCAAATTTCTTCCTGTCGCATTGTTGTCGCGACCGCATACCGAACGATCCGCGCCATCGGAATGACCTGTCGAGGATTAGTTTCAAAATACTCGATGAGTTCACCGAGTTCATCTTCAGTTGGGCGTCGGTCCCGCTCTTCCGACTTCGCTACAAGGCCCAAATGCTTCATCGCATATCGCGCCAATCGAACCTCTTCGGCCGAGACTTCAATGCCGTGAACGGCTGCAGCGTGTGTAGCGACGGTTCTGATAAAGGAAAAGTCGATTGCCAACGTTGCGGGCCCGGCACCTTCCTTCGCGCGCTGTCGACCGAATTCGATCAGCCGCTCGCGATTGAGCTTGGGTAATTTTACTGTGCCCAACGATTCCTTTAGTGCCTCTAACACCGCGGCCTTAGTGCGGCGGGGAGGGCGGCCGACCTCGTGCATGTCTTCGATGTGGAGATCGATGATATCGCCGAAGGTTTTGGCCTGGACAGCGGCGCGGGGCTTTGGTGATCCGCTGCGATCAATATTGCGCTCCATATCGAGCGCCCAGTCTTCGCCGTCCTTGCGTCGGCGGAAGGTCTCTGACACGTAGCGGTTCTTGCGACGGATCTGGACGCGCCAGTTCCCGGAAGGCAATTGAGTGAAGCTGGCCACGGCCGTGTGCACTCCTCAATTCGTGTGCGCTACGTGTGCACTGAGAGGTCAAAACAGGTACAAACGTGTGCAATTTCGACTAGTTTGGAGTGCACATGTTCCGGGTTCATCCCATTGAGAACATAGGATAAAGTATTGACTATCGCTTTTCTGTGGCTCCGATGATGGACCGGACTGGCTGATCTCGGACCCCGTTGCACGATACTTGATCATTTGGATGGGCGAGATATTTGGACCGCAGATTGCGCCAGCAGGCAACAGCTCCTGTGCGATTGCCATCAAGCGTTCGGCAATTTTGAAAGTTCGCGGGTTCAACGCTGTCGTCGCGCATTTCCTGTTCGTCAAGCGCGCTCTGCTGGCGACACGTTTCAGTCCGTGTCCGGGGCGCTCGGCTACGAGTCGGGGAGCGCATTCATCACCATGTTCAAGAAGGAGCTTGGCAAATCGCCGGCGCGCTACTTCTCCGAGCGCGAGGCCGGCCAGACTGGCCCGGGGGAGACCTGCCGCGAGGCGAACTGCAAGCTTCGCCGGATGCCTGAGGTGCGGGACGCGCTCAATGGACTTTCGAAACGCGGATGGCTGGAGTTAGAGCGATTCGTTTCGGACGATCTCGATGCCGAAGCCTGACAGTCCCTTGAAGTGATGCGTCGACGACGTGAGGTGACGGATGGAGCTGATCTTGAGATCCCGCAGGATCTGGGCGCCGACGCCGATCTCGCGCCATTGCCGATTACGGTCGTCTTCGCGCGAACTGATAGGGCCTAGCGGCGCAGGCGGAACGCCCGCCGCGCCGTCGCGCAGATAGACGAGCACGCCGCTGCCATTATCCTTGAAGCGTTGCAGAATGACGTTCATCTTGGCCTGTTCCTGACCCGAGAACAAATCGCGCAGGATGTTGGGTTTGTAGAAGCGCGTGAGGACGTTGGTGCCGTCGCCCAGTTCTCCGTAGATATAGGCGACGTGATGAATGGGGTCGAACGGCGAGCGATACGAATAGCCCTGGAGCGGGCCGATCGAGCTCTCCGCCGTGACGCTCGAGACGCGCTCGATCAGCGTCTCGCGGGCCTGCCGGAAGCTGATGAGGTCTGCGATGGTGACCTGTTTCAGCTTGTGCTTGTCGGCGAACGCCGCGACTTGCGGACCCTTCATCACCGAGCCATCGTCGTTCATCAGTTCGCTGATGACGCCGACCGGCTCGAGACCTGCCAGTCTGCACAGGTCGACGGCGGCCTCGGTGTGACCCGAGCGCATGAGTACGCCCCCTTCTTTTGCGATCAGCGGGAAAACGTGTCCCGGCCGGCAAAAATCGCCGGCGCCGACGTTGGGGTTGGCGAGTGCACGGCAGCACGAGGCCCGCTCTTCGGCCGAGATGCCCGTACCGTTATCCGGCCGGTAGTCCACTGACACGGTGAACGCCGTGGTGTGAGGCGAGTCGTTGTTGACAACCATCGGGTCAAGCCGCAGGCGTCTCGCGTCTTCGAGGGTAATCGGAGCGCAGACGATTCCCGATGTATGGCGAATGATGAAGGCCATCTTCTCAGCCGTACACCGCGAGGCGGCAACGACGAGGTCCCCTTCGCCCTCGCGATCGTCGTCGTCGGTGACCACGACGATTTCGCCGTCGGCGAGCGCCTGCAGGGCCGCTTCGATCCATCCCGTCATCTCGGTCGCTCTGCTCGCTGGAACCGACGGGTGCTCGCGTTGGGTCGTGTGCAGATTGTCAGGCTCGCAGCGCCGCTCGAGCACTCTGCCGATCTTAACTTCACCATTATTGCCAACTGGACGGAGCTCATGGCGGGGCGCCTCATAGCCTTTCCACGCTGTAGCTGGGACGATTGGTGTCGAGCCCGATCGGCGCATCGGACAGCAAAGGACCGGTTGGGTCGTATCGGGGTCTTGGTGAGCGCTCCAGAGGGCGCGAGGGGGTGGCGCAAGCCTTGACGGTGACCGGCCGATTGGCGTCGATCGGCAGCACGGTCTTGTGCGAAATGCGCTTGAGGGCCAGATTTGATCGAATGCTGCTGACGCCGGGAATGCGGGATAGTTTGTTGACAATCAGGTCTTCGAGATCTTCGATGTCGGCCGCCATGACGCGGAGCATGTAGTCGCTCTCACCGGTCATGAGATAGCATTCCATTACCTGGGCCAGCCGGTCGATGGATCGGGTGAAATTCTCGAGGGACGTCTGGACCTGCTTTTCCAGCTTGATCTGGATGAAAGCCGTTACACCAATGCCGAGCACGGCGGGATCGAGAAGGGCGATCCGTCGATCGATCACGCCGAGTTTTTCGAGTGTTCTGACGCGTGCCAGACACGGCGACGGCGAGAGATTGACGCGTGATGCGAGCTCGACATTGGTCAAGCTCGCATTCTGCTGGAGCTCATTGAGGATCTTGATATCTATTCTGTCGAGAGAGGTTGTCGACATCGCGTATCTCCCAAGTATGGCAGTCTTCTGCGGCGCGTATCACCGTCATTTGCGGGGTGATGACAATCGCGTGGTAAAAGCTAACCGCAATTGCGCTTGTGGGATTTCGACAAATCGTCGATTTGTATCGAAAAACCGTCAACCCTCGCATTGTGCATTGCGATCAGGAGGTTAGTTGCCTACTTCCGATACATTTTTTGCCTACGCGATATGCAGGCCGACGTTGATCCACGGATTCGGTCAAGATGTAATGCCCGCCGCTCCATCGATTGGCTCCCCATGTCACTTGACGGGACGTGCAGCAGAGCTCGATGTCGAGAGCTGCCCTGTTTCGTACAACCGCCTGTCGTCGCGTGTGGCCCCGTGCCACGTCGCTGACCATGCCGCGGGCGTTGCGCGAGACAAAAGGTTCGGCAGCAACGACGCCCACCCTCGTCAACCAGAAAATGGCAAAGATCGGCCGGATGCAGAGTTGGATCTAGCGAATCGACAAGTCGTTACAGCATAAAATGCTGATGAAGCTTCTGTGACAGGCGTTGTTCAAGCAGTAATGCTGAGAGGCTCGGGCGACTATCCACCCACGATCGCACTTGGGTAGCGACGGTTTGGATGTCGAGCGTGAAACTGAAGCAAGTCTATTTGACAGCGAACCATCCTGGACGCCTGGCCGAGTTCTACGAAGGCCTGGGTCTGAAGGTGCGCTTCGCTGATCCCGGCAAGTGGATCCAGTTCGTGAGCGATGCGGCTGCGTTCTGCGTCGCCGGACCGACGGAGTCGGTCTCGGACCAGCTGCAAGATGCTGTTCTTGTCTTCGATGTCGATGACCTCGATGCCGCTATGGAGCGTGCCGCAGCCATGGGGGCGAAAGTCGGCGCGGTCCGGGACATGGAAAGTCACGGCCGTGCGGTGAAGGTGCGGGATCCGGGCGGTAACGTCATCCAGTTCTATCAAGCAGCCGGGTAGCTCAGACGTTCGCCGGGGCAGCGCTGCATGCCCGGACTCACAACCAGACAAAGAGGGCGCATCCATCCCATGAATCCAAGGGTCGTAGCCATGCCGTCCGCAACACCGTCGCTGTCCGAAACGAGCCCACTCGATGCCGCAGCATTCCGTGCTGCGATGCGCAGCGTGCCGGGCACCGTGTCGATCGTCACGACAGGCCGGGCGCCGAACCGCCATGGTCTGACACTGACGGCGGGCTGCTCGCTGTCGGCGGCTCCGCCGAGCGTGCTGGTTTGCGTCAATCGATCTGCCGGTGCGCACGACACCATTCTCAGCAGTGGGTCGTTCTGCTGGAATATTCTAGGGGTCGAGCATCGCGATCTGGCGCTCAAGTTTTCCGGGCAGGACGGCAGCAAGGGCGATATCCGCTTCGGTGACGGTGTGTGGTGCGATCTCAAAACCGGAGCACCAAGTCTGGTCGGCGCGGTCTGCAGCTTCGATTGCCGCGTGGTGAATGCTTACAGCGACAGTAGTCACACCATTTTCACCGGAGAGGTGGTGGCTCAGACCACGAGGGCCGGATGTGAGTCGCTCGTCTACATCGCCGGATGTTTCGCCGCGCCAAAGGCGGTCTGAAACACAGGACGACGTCAGGCGCCGCTACGTTTCCGCTACAGCCAAGATGGAACCGATCAGCATGCAAGGAAGACGAAGACTTTCTATCGCGCATCCATCGGCGGTCGGTCGCTGATGCTGTCGCTCTGGCTCAATGTCATCGCCGGCGGGGTGCTCATCGGGCTGGTTTACGGGCTCGTCGCGCTCGGTCTCACGATCATCTTCGGCGTCATGCGCGTGGTCAATTTCGCTCATGGCGAGATGGTCGTGTTCGGGATCTACATCGGATACTGGACCGTTCGAATCTGGGACGTCCCGATCGTTCTAGCCGCCGCGATCGCCGCGGTCGTCATGTTCGTGTTCGGCTATCTGCTAGAGACGCTCGTCGTGAAGCGGTTCGTCAATCGGCCGCATCATTATCAGTTCATCGTCTTCATCGGCCTCTCACTGCTTTTCAGCGGCGTATTGCTGATGTCGTTCGGTCCGGATCCGCGGCCGACGGCGTCTCAGTTGTCCTTCCAGACCGTGAGCGTGGGACCGCTCACCTTGGATTGGGCCCGCATCCAGGCGGCCGCTACGGCCGGACTGCTGATCGCCGCACTGGGAGCCTATCTGAAGTACTCCGCATTCGGCCGATCGCTGCGGGGCGCCGCCAACAATCGACTGGGCGGACTAGTGGTCGGGCTGAATATCCCTCGGGTCTATGCGGTGACCTTCGGCATCGGAACCGCCTGCGCTGGCGTCGCCGGCGCATTGATCTCGCCGCTGTTCGATGCGCAGCCCTATCTCGCCGTCGACTTCACGCTGCTGGCCTTCGTGACGGTGATCGTCGGCGGTCTCGGCAGCTTCGGCGGCGCTCTTCTGGGCGGCCTGACGATCGGGGTCGCCGAAGCGATCGCGGCCTTGATGTTCACGCCGTCGATGAAAACAGCACTCCCTTACGCGCTCCTGATCATCATCCTGATTTTCCGTCCGAGGGGGTTTTTCGGTGCAAAGGACATCTGATCAAGCCAGCGACATTAAGCGTTGGGGCGCCGGCGCTCTGGTCTTCGCCGCCCTGGCCGTGGTGGGTGGCATGTCCAACGCATACGTCATCTCGCTTCTGACGATCGTCCTGTTGCTCACCTTCATGGGACAATCGTGGAACCTGATGCTCGGGATCGGCGGGCAGCTATCCATCGGTCACGCGCTGTTCGTTGGAATCGGCGCGTATGCGGTGGCGATCCTCAACATCAAATACGGCGTCACCCCGTGGATCGGTCTGCTGCTGGGCGCGGTGATTGCGGGCTTCGTCGGCGCGGTGCTGGCGTGGCTGAGCTTCCGCTTCGAGGTGCGTGGCATCTATTTCGCGTTGCTCACGATCGCAGCCGCCGAATTCGCCCGAATCATGTTTGGCGGGTGGGACTATGTCGGCGGCATGCAGGGCCTGTTCTATCAGGCGCCGAGCGGCGCGATCGACCTCGGGATGCTGCGCGGTGACGCGCGGTTCTACTACTTCGTCGCGCTCGCGCTTGCGGCCATCGGCGTCGCGGGAACGGAGCTGATCTCGCGGTCCTATTGGGGCTATGTCTGGCGGGCGATGCGGGATGACGACGAGGCCGCCCGCGCGCTGGGGGTACGGACGTTTCGCCACAAGGTGCTGGTGGTCTCGATATCGGCCGCGACGGCCGCGATCGGCGGCGGCGTGCTGGGCCTGGTGCAGGGCGCGATCTTTCCGGATTCGATCATGGGCATGGCGATCTCGGTCGACGTCCTGATCGGCCCCGTGGTCGGCGGATTGGGCACGGCGTTCGGCCCCCTGGTCGGCTCGATGGCCGCAATCCCGCTGCATCACGCCATGGGAGCTCTCGGCGACGCCCTGGGGCTCCCCGGACTGAACAGCGTCGCCTACGGGGCGGTGCTGATCCTGGTCGTGTGGTTTCTGCCCGACGGCATCTGGCCGTCGATCGTCCGGCTCTACGGGGCGATCCAGCTGCCGGCGCGCGGCCGGATCCCACAACTGCGGAAGGTCGAGGAATGACCGCGCTGCTCGAAGTGAAGAACCTGACCAGAGCGTTCGTTGGATTGGTCGCGGTCAATGACGTCAGCTTCTCACTGCAGGCGGGCCGCATCACCGCCCTGATCGGGCCGAACGGCGCCGGCAAGACCACCTGCTTCAATCTCGTGGCCGGGGCGCTGAGACCGACCGCCGGGCAGGTGCTGTTCGAGGGGCGTTCGCTCGAGCGCGAGCCGCCCGAAGCGGTGTGCCGCATGGGCATTGCCCGCACCTTCCAGATCGTTCGGCCGATGAAAGATATGTCGGTGCTGGAGAATGCCATGGTGGGCGCCTTCAGCTGGACGACGAACGTCAAGGAGGCGCGGGACAAGGCGTATGAGTCGCTCGACAATGTCGGGCTCGCCGGCAAGGCGAATGCCCGGACGGATCAGCTGACGTTGCCCGATCGCAAGATGCTGGAGATGGCGAAGGCGCTTTCGACCCGCCCCAAGCTGCTGCTGCTCGACGAAGTGATGGCGGGGCTGCGTCCGACCGAAGCGGCCGGTGTCGTCGGCGTGCTGCACAGGCTCGCCGAGGGCGGACTGACGATCCTGCTGGTCGAGCACGTGATGCGGATCGTGATGGAGGTGGCATCGACCGTGGTGGTGCTTCACCACGGCGCCAAGATCGCCGAGGGCAAACCGTCAGAGGTGGTGGCGGATCCTGCGGTGCTGGAAAGTTATCTGGGAGCCGGCTTCCATGCCTGACGACGCGCTTCTCGCCATCGACGATCTGTGCGTGGCCTATGACGGCTCCAATGCGCTGAACGGCGTGTCGCTCCGCATCGGCAGGGGTGAACTGATCTGCGTGGTCGGCGCCAACGGCGCCGGCAAGACCTCTCTGATCCGATCAATCGCGGGGATCGTGCCGTCGTCGGGCGGTTCCGTCAGGTTCGACGGAGTCGATATCTCCCGGCGACCGCCGTGGGACATCTGCGAAATGGGCATCGCTCAGGTCGCCGAGGGCCGCCAGATCTTCGGTGCGCTCTCTGTCGAGGACAATCTGCTGATCGGAGGCTCGCTGAAGCGGGCCAGGCACGACCGGGCAAACACGCTTGATTCCGTCTATCACCTGTTCGGGCGACTTCGCGAACGCCGCGACCAGCTCGCCGGCACGCTCTCCGGCGGCGAGCAGCAGATGCTGGCGATCGGTCGCGCGATCATGTCGAAGCCGGAAATCGTGATGTTCGACGAGCCGTCGATCGGGCTGTCGCCGGCGCTGACCGACGTAATGTTCGGCGTCGTCAAATCCCTCAACGAGCAGGGCATCACGGTCCTTCTCGTCGAGCAGAATGTCGCCAAGTCGCTCGCGCTGAGCAGCCGCGGCTATGTGCTCGAGAACGGCTCCGTGGTGTTACACGGATCGAGCCGCGATCTGCTCGAGAACCCCGATGTCCAGCGCGCCTATTTGGGATTGTGAGGCGCGCCGTCTCGGCGAGGCGTCGGACATTGCCGCTCTCGTTGCCGCCGCTTGGTCCACCGTTCCCCGGCTGTTGCAGCCGCTCTCGCTTGGGTCTCACTTATGAACACTGCCACTGCTCTCCTGATCGAGCGTGATCAAGACCTGGTCACGGTCACGATGAACCGGCCGCCGGCCAATGCGCTGAATGCTCAACTCATCGTCGAGTTGCTGGAGGCGATCCGGCGCTTTGCCGATGACGAGAAACCGCCGGGCATCGTGCTCACCGGAGGCGGCGACCGCTTCTTCAGCGCAGGCGGCGACATCAAGGAAGTCGTCGGGATCGATGTCGCGAGGCCGCGCATCCGGTTCTTCCACGAACTTCTCGTGGCGATGGAGAACTATCCGGGTCCGATCGTCTGCGCCGTCCGCGGCTATGCGGTCGGAGGCGCCCTGGAGTTTCTGCTGCATGCGGACTATGTCGTGGCCGATGCGGCGTGCAAGATTGGGTTTCCGGAAATCAACCACGGCCTGCTGCCGGTGACCAAAGGCATGCGCCGGGCCGTCGAGAAGCTCGGCGTGCGGGCGGCACAAGAGCTGCTGTATTGGGGCGAGCTCGTCGGCGCGGAGCGCGCCGTGGCGATTGGCGCTGTGAACGAGATCGTCGCGACCGAGGAGGTCGCGTCCCGAGCGCGAGACGTGTGCGGCGCGTTGCGGCAGAAAGACCGCAAGCTGTTCCACGCCATCAAACGATCGCTCAACCTCACCCGGCAAATGAGTGATCAGGCGCTCGAAGAAATGACCGTGGCCGACCTCGACGCCTATGTCACAGACGAGAGCTCGATTAATGTGCGTGCGAGGTTTTTGTCAAGGAACAGTAAGGGCTGAATGATGGCGCGCGGATATCCCGATCAGATCTATCTGGAGCAGATGAGCCACGAGGAAGTCGCCGCGGCGCTGGCCGATGGGTGCACGACGGTGGTGATCCCGCTGGGGGCCGTCGAGCAGCATGGACCGCATTTGTCTTTGGGCATGGATGCGGATCATGCCGATGCTCTAGCCGAGCGGATCGCGCGCAGCCGCGGCAACACGCTGGTGGCGCCGACCATCAGGGTCGGCTGCTCGTCTCACCATCTGCCATTCCCGGGCACGATCTCGCTGCGGCCGGAGACGCTAGAAGCGATTTGTGTCGATTATTGCACGAGCCTGGCGCGGCACGGCTTCAAGCGCATCCTGATTCACTCGGGCCACATCGGCAATTTTCCGGTCGTGAAGGACATGCTCGGTCGCTTGCGTGGGGCCGTCCCCTCGGATGTTGCGATCCAGGCATTCGTCGACTCGACGAAATGGATCGACACGTGGCGCGATGCGGTGCGCGAAGCCGGAGGAGACGTGTCGGCTGTCGGCGGCCACGCCGATATCGCCGAGACGTCGCTGATGATGGTCATTCGGCCCGACAGCGTCAGACCGGACCGCTTCGAGGTGGGCCATCTTGGCGGCTTGTCGGAGGCTGACCTCGAGCTGATGTGGAAGAACGGCATCCGATCGGTTTCGCATAACGGCGTGATCGGAAGTCCGTTCGGCTCGAGCCACAGCATCGGCGAAGCGTGCCTCGCGGCGGTCGCCGAGTTGCTGATCAAGACCTTCGATAGCGAGGCCGGAGACGACAGCGCCCGCCGTTGACGGTCAGCCCGTCCGCTGCGCGGCGAAGATTCCCGCGGCGTCTGCCATGTTGCGAATACTGACAGCATAAAATTCGGAAAGCTTGACTACGGAACGCGGCTTTCGGGCGAAAATATCGCCCCGCCTATGAAACCCTCTGGCATCTCGAAAGCTAAGAGGATTGAGACATGGCACTTACGTTCGGGTTCTGGTCTGAACAGGAAACCCAGGTCGGCCACAGTTACTCGCGCAGGCTTCACGAACTCGTCGACGAAGTCCGTCTGGCCGAGAAAGTCGGCTTCGACTGTGTCGCGCTCTCCGAGCAGCACGTGGCACTGGGCGGGATCTCGAGCTCGGCGCCCGAAGTGGTGTTCGGCTATCTGGCCGCGGTGACGTCGCGCGTCAAGCTGCGCGCAGCCGTGACGCTGATGCCGCAGCGCATCAACCACGCCTTGCGTTCGGCCGAGCGGCTTGCGGTGACTGACATCCTGTCCAACGGCCGCATGGAATTCTACGGCGGCCGCGCCAACACCACCATCGCGATGCGGGCGTTCAACGTCGATCCGAACGAAACGCTGGCGCAGATGGAAGAAGGACTGGCGCTGCTGAAAAGGGCGATGCGCCAGGACATTTTCACGTTTGACGGCAAGTACTACCAGATCCCTCCGCGCCAGCTGGTTCCGAAGCCGCTGCAGAAGCCGCATCCGGTGATCGGGATCGCGGCGACCAGCGAGCGCAGTCACGTCTGGGCGGCCTCGCAGGGCTTCGCCGTGATGAGCAGCAACATCTATCAGGGCTGGGAAGCGCAACAGAAGCTGATCGGTGCCTATCAGAAGAACTGGAAACGCGACGAGGGGGGACCGCTGCAGCGTCCGCGTATCGGCATTCCGCTGTTCATCGGTATCGGGAAAACGGACGAGCAGGCCAAGGCGGATTATGCCGGCCCACTGATGCACTATGCCAAGATCTCGACCGATGCCTATCCGCGTCTCGCGGCGATTGCCGATGACTACAAGTACATGGGAGAGAGCGTGCCGTCGATGGAGCGTGCCGCCAACGACTGGGACTATCTGGTCAACGAGTCGGCCACGACGGTGTGCGGCAGCCCCGATACGGTCATTCGTCAGATCGAGAAGTTCGAGGCCATGGGGATCGACGAGGTGCTGCTGCACATGGACTCGGTCCCGCACGAAAAGATCATGGAGGCGATCGACATGGTCGGTCGCTACGTCATCCCGCATTTCAACGACAGAAACAACGTCGTGCGGCCGACCGAGGAGATCCTCGGGCAGATCCGGCTGATGCGGACCCAGAACAAGTAATCCAGCGGTGAAATCAATGTCGCAATACGGCTACAAGTACCTGATCGTCGAACAGCGCGCCACAGGCGTCGCGATCGTCACGATGAACCGACCGGAGATCCTCAACGCGATCAACTGGGAGATGCACGAGGAGCTCGAAGACGTCTTCGTCAAGCTGGATCACGACAGCTCTGTCAACGCGATCGTTCTCACCGGTGCGGGCCGCGGATTTTGCTCCGGTGGCGATCAGAAGTCGCTGGATAAGGGGACGCTGCCGTCCCCGACGCGCAGCGGTCGCCACCTCATCCGCAACATGCTGGAAGTCGAAGTGCCGATCGTCGCGGCCGTCAACGGGGTCGCGGTCGGCCTGGGTGCCACGCTCGCGCTGTTCTGCGACGTGATCTATGCGAGCTCGACAGCTCGTTTCGCCGACACGCACGTTAATGCCGGCGTCGTCGCGGGCGATGGCGGCGCGGTGATCTGGCCGCTGCTGATGGGGCCGGTGCGTGCGAAGCACTATCTGATGACCGGCGAATTCATCTCCGCCGAGAAAGCGGCTGCTATCGGCATGATCAACGAGGTGGTCGCGGACGGTAACGTTCTCGATGCCGCGATCGAATACGCCGAACTGCTGGCAAGCGGGCCGAAGGAATCGATCGTGTGGACCAAGTACAGCGTCAATAAGATCATCAAGCAGTATGCCCACCTGCTGCTCGACACTTCTGCGGCGCTGGAGATGTTGACCTTCAAATCGCCCGAGAGGGCCGAGGCGGTAGCCGCCTTCGCGGCCAAGCGCAAGCGTTTCGCGGAGCGATGAGATGAACGTCGCTGCGATTACATCCGGCGCCCAGTTGGCCGATACGACCATCGCGCAACTTTTGGCTGCCCGACTTGCGGAGCGGCCCGACAAGATCGCCGTGCAACAAAAGCGTCACGGCGCCTGGACCGCCATGACGTGGGGCGCCTATGCGCAGCGTGTCGTGAACCTGGCCAGCGCGCTGCAGCGTGCTGGTCTCGAGCGCGGCGATCGGGTCGCGATCATGGGCGATTCGTCCGAGGAATGGTTGATCGCCGACATGGCCACGATGTGCGCCGGCGGCGTCATGGTAGGCGTGTACTTCACCTCGTCACCTGAAGAAGTGGCTTACTGTCTCACGGATTCAGGCGCGAAGTTCGCGTTCGTCGGCGGGGAGCAGCAGCTTCGCATCGTGATCGCCTCCAATCAGGCCGAGCAGCTCCGCGGCATCATCGTGCTCGACCCGGATTGGACCGGCGAGGCCACGGCGTCGATCAAGTCGCTGGCCGACCTTGTCGGAGCACACGATGTCGATGCGCATGATTATCTGCAGAAGGAGAGCGCGACAGCAAAGGCGTCCGATGTCGTCAGCATCGGCTATACGTCCGGGACGACCGGGAACCCCAAAGGCGCCATGCTGACGCACCTTTCCATTCTCGCCGGCGTTCATTGCATCACCCTGTTCGGCCCCAGCATGCGCGAGGAGGAACATCGGGTGGTGGTGCATTTGCCGATGTCGCATACCGTCGCGCGCGGGCAGGCGACGACGTTGCCGCTGATCGCCGACGCAGTTCCTTATTTCGGCGAGACGACCGCGGACTTCGCCCAGACGATCAAAGAGGTGAAGCCGACCTACTACATGGCGCCGCCGCGGTTCTACCAGCGTTTTGCGACGCAAATTCTCAGCAAGGTGCATCCCGCCGGCGGCGCGGGAGATCAGAGCTACACGCTCGCCATGACGATCGCGCGCAGGGCGCTCGAAGACCGCCAGGGCGGCCACGAAGACGCCTTCGTCTCGAAACTATTCGCGGCCTGCCGCGAGCAAGTGTTCCTGCCGCTGCTCGCGGAGGTCGGTTTCGACGAGCTGAAGGTCGCGTTCACCTCGTCGGCGGCGATGCCGTCCGAGCTGATGTCGCTGTGGCAGCTGTGGGGCTTGCAGCTCAAGGAGTGCTACGGCCAGACCGAATTGGTCGGTGCCAATCTGGTGCAGATGGCGGAGTGGCCGAAGGCCGGCAACGTCGGGGTCCCGTTGCCGGATCCGGCTTGGGAAACCGCCGTGCTCCAGGACGGCGAGATGATCGTCCGTGGACCGGGATTGTTCGCGGGCTATTGGAACAAGCCGGACGAAACGAAGGCCGCGCTTCGCGACGGCTGGCTCTACACCGGCGACATCGTCGAAGTGTCGCCGGAAGGAATCTTCAAGCTGGTCGACCGGAAGAAGGAGATCATCAACACGTCGAACGGTAAATCGATCAGCCCAACTCAGATCGAGAACGAGCTGAGGCACAGCCCCTTCATCTCCGAAGCGGCGGTCATCGGCGAGGGGCGAAAATATCTCACCGCCCTGATCGAAGTGGATGCTACCGCCACACTGGACTGGGCGAAGTCGCGCGACGACAAGATCACAGGTTACGCCGACCTGGCAGCCTCCGAGATCGTCAACCGGCTGATCGAGGCGGAGATCGGCAAGGCCAACGGAAGGCTGGCGCGAGCCGAGCAGATCAAGGCGTTCCGCATTCTGCCGGAGGAACTGTCGCTCGAGAACGGCGTGATGACGCCGACGCGGAAGAAGCGTCGCAAGCAGATCAACGAGCGCTATCAGTTGCTGATCGCATCTCTCTACGACGAAACCGAGGAAAAGCTGATCAAGGCCGAGATGGGCCTTTGACGTCGGCGGTCGCTCCCCAAACCTACGAAGCTACTAGTCAAGATACAGTTCACTCCTTCAGCAACAGGACATCGAGATGACCAAGCGAGGCGGAATCACGCGGCGGACGATTGTCGGAAGCGGATTGGGAATTGCGGCAGGCCTGGTATCAAGGCCATCGTTTGCGGCGACCACGAAAGTGAAGGTCGGAGCGATCATGCCCAGCAGCGGCGTGCTGGCGTTTCCCGGTCAGGCCTGCGTGCGCGGCATCGATCTCGGCGCCAAATTCGCGCGTGAGAAGTTCGGCCTCGACATCGAGATTGTTCACGCCGACACGCAAAGCCGTCCGGAGAACGGCCGGATTGCCGCCGAGAGCCTGATCCGGCAGGGCTGCACCGTGCTGATCGGCGCGTGGGATTCCGGCGCCACCATTTCGGCCCTGCAGGCCTGCGAGGCCGCCAAGGTGCCGATGGTGGTCCACATCGCGAGCGCCACCCAGGTGACTTCGCAGGGCTTCACCCAAGTGTTCCGCTATTACCCCACGTCGCTGACCATCGTGCGGCAATCGCTGACCGAGCTGAAGTCCGTGCTCGGCACGCTGAAGGATCCGCCGAGCAGCGCCGTCGTTCTCCATCTCAACAACACGATGGGGCAGTCGACGGCGGCCAGCATCGATCAGGCGTGGAAGGAGGTAGGTGTTCCGCTCAAGATCGCGCAGTACGTTGCCTATGACGAGAAGGCCAAGGACCTGTCGGTGGAAGTAGCCAAGGCGAAAGCGTCGGGTGCCGATGCCTTGATCTCGGTCACGCGCGTCAACGACGCGATCATGATCGCGCGCGAATGCATCAAGCAGGGCTGGGATCCCAAGATGGTGTTTTCGCCTAACTCCAACGGCGTGTCGGACAAGGCGTATCACGACGCGCTCGGAAAGTACGGTGACGGTCCGGTTCTGTCGGCGTTGTGGCTCAACCCCAAGGGCACCGAGACCGACAAGATCATGAAGATGTTCGCGGCCGACTACCCGAGCGACTGGTTTGATGCCAATGCGGGCTGCGCGTTCGAGGCGGTGCAGATCGTCGCAGATGCCGTGACGCGGGCGACGTCGCCGGAGTCACCAGCGATTCATGGCGCGCTCAAGACGACCGACATGAAGCCTTTCCTGATGTACGGCGACAACACCAAGTTCGACGAGACCGGCCAGAACATCCACTGTTCGATGGTGATGCTGCAGGGTTTGAAAGGCAGGCCGCGGGTGGTGGCTCCAAAGGCCATCGCGGAAGCGTCGCTCGAATATCCGCTTGCGCCTTACAGCAAACGCTGAGCTCGTCCCGGGCGGCCCCGCGAAAGTCTCGTGGGGTCGCGGTCGTCAAATACCGAGGCAGGGACGTGCGAGCTAGGGCAAACTGTCCGAATTTATCAGGCGCGACCGCTCGGCAAGGAAGCGGCGAGGGCTCTGTCCCATCGTCTTCTTGAACATCGTGATGAACGCGCTGGGCGTTTCGTAGCCCAGTTCCAGCGACACGGCCTGGACCGAACTGCCCGCCGTGAGGCGTTGCATGGCGATCAGAATGTGGAGACGCTGGCGCCAGCGTCCGAAGGTCATCCCTGTTTCCTTGGCGATGAAGCGTGCGAACGTGCTCTCGCTCATTGCGTAGCGCGAGGCGACTTCGTCCATCGTGCTGCGGTCGCCCGGATTATTCAACAAGGAAGTGGCGAGGTGTTGAAGACGGGCGTCGGGGGAGATCGGCAGATACATTTCATCCGTCGTCGGCATCTGCACGAGTTCGTCGAGCAATACCCGGCCGAGACGGCTGGTCGGTCCTTCCAGCGGATAGAGCGGTGGGAACACCGAGAGGCGGTGGATCAATTCGCGCACCAGCGACGTGATCATCAGCGTGCAGCACGTCCGCGGCAGCATGCTGACCTGTGGATCGATGAACACGGTGTAGAGTTTGCCGAAATCGGCCACGCAATTGCTGTGCTGCACGCCGGCCGGGATCCATACCGCGCCTTGCGGAGGTACGATCCACAAGCCGCCAGGCGCCCGGCACATCACCGAGCCATGAGATGCGACGACCAATTGGCCTTTGCGGTGTGAGTGCAGCGGTAGGTCGTCGTTGTCTTTGCTGGTTTCGAGACAGAATGAAGTGACGGGACGATCGAACTGATCCGGATCGACCGGATCATAGTTGATTCGAAGATCGGGCAGATCCATTCGCGCAAAATCCGGATCGAACTCGGTCCCGGGCGGCATTTCAATCCTGCCAATTCGTCAAGTCAGTCAAGCCTTGATGCAGATCCTGCTGTTAACTGAGGTTAGCTGTTTTGAAAGGTCAGGTCACTAGTCGCGGCGAGCCGTTGAGTTCGCTGATCTGCGACAAGATGCCCGCTCCTGCGGCGTGAGCGCTTAGTAATGCGTCATGTTGCGCCGTGACCAAGCGGAAGCACCTGTCAGGCGGCCCACGGTTCGATCACTTGCTGATTAAACCAACAGCAGAGAATGCTGCGACGCGGGCCTCGGCGTCCCTCCGGAGTCGGGCAATCCGTCGGAACGCGGCCGTATTCAGCAGCACGTGCCATAGCACCCGATGCTACCAAGTGCGGGCTTTCTGGAGCCCGACGCATGACTGCACACATCGATCCGCCACGCAAGGCGGTCAACGCCGATCAGGACACGATCGAAACCGCCGATTGGCTCGCATCGCTTGGATCGCTCCACCGCAGCGCCGGTGCCGAGCGCGTGCGATACATCCTGGCTGCGCTTGATCGGCGTGCGAAGGAGCTTGGAGTTCTGCCGGACTCTCCGCCGTTTTCGCCCTATCGCAATTCGATTCCGCTCGAGCAGCAGAAGCCCTACCCCGGCAACATCGCGATCGAGACGCGCCTGACGGCGATCATTCGCTGGAACGCGCTCGCGATGGTGGTCCGTGCCAACAGGGCCTATGGGGAACTCGGCGGGCACGTCGCCAGCTATGCCTCAGCCGCGGAGATTTTCGAAGTCGGATTTAATCATTTCTTTCGCGCGTCAAGCTCCGAGTCGGAGGGGGACTTGGTGTATTTCCAGCCGCATTCGTCCCCCGGAGTCTATGCACGAGCGTATCTCGAAGGCCGTCTGTCGGACGAAAATCTCAAGCTGTATCGTCAGGAACTGAGCGGTCCCGGTCTGTCGTCCTATCCGCATCCCTGGCTGATGCCGGAGTTCTGGCAGGTGCCGTCGGCGTCGATGGGCCTCGGCCCGATCAGCGCGATCTACCAGGCGCGGTTCATGAAGTATCTGCAGCATCGCGGCCTGGTGCAGACGGCTGGTCGCCACGTCTGGGGTGTGTTCGGCGACGGCGAGATGGACGAGCCGGAATCGATCGCCGGGCTCGCCCTGGCGGCGCGGGAAAATCTCGACAACCTCACTTTCGTCGTCAATTGCAACCTGCAGCGCCTGGATGGGCCGGTCCGCGGCAACGGCCAGGTGATTCAGGAACTCGAATCTCTCTTCCAGGGCGCCGGCTGGAACGTCATCAAGGTGTTGTGGGGATCGGACTGGGACGATATCTTCGCACGCGACAGCAAGCATGCGCTGCTGCGCAAATTCGCCGACACCGTCGATGGCAAATATCAGACGCTCGGCGCCAAGGATGGCGCCTACAACCTCGCCAACTTCTTCAGCGAGGACCCCGAGGTCCGGGCGCTGGTTGCGCACATGTCGGACGCGGATATCGACGGCCTGAAGCGCGGTGGCCACGACTTCAAGAAGCTGTTCGCTGCCTTTGCTGCCGCTAAGGACATGAAGGGTCGGCCGACCGTCATTCTGGCGAAGACCAAGAAGGGCTACGGCATGGGCGGCGCCGGCGAGTCGCGCATGACGTCGCACCAGGCCAAGAAGCTCGACGTCGATGCGCTGTATGCGTTCCGCGACCGGTTCGCTCTGCCGCTCAGCAACGAGCAGGTCGAGAATCTGGAGTTCTTCACGCCTGCGGAAGACAGCGCGGAAATTCAGTATCTGCGCGCCCGTCGCGCGGCACTCGGCGGCTACATGCCGGTGCGGCGACGCGCTTCGGCGACGCTGCCGGTGCCGCCGCTGCAATCCTACGCGGAGTTCGCGTTGCGCGGCGACGGCAAGGAGACGTCGACGACGATGGCGATCGTGCGGCTGTTCACCAATTTGCTCAAGGACAAGACGCTCGGCCCGCGCATCGTTCCCATCGTCGCCGACGAAGCCCGCACCTTCGGAGTGGCGAACCTGTTCAGGCAGGTCGGCATCTACTCGCCGGCAGGGCAGCTCTACGAGCCGGAAGATGCCGGCTCGATGCTGTACTACAAGGAAGCGATCGACGGTCAATTGTTGGAGGAAGGGATCACCGAGGCGGGGGCGATTTCGTCCTGGACCGCGGCGGCGACCTCCTACAGCATCCATAACTTCCCATTGCTACCGTTCTATATCTACTATTCGATGTTCGGCTTTCAGCGGGTCGGCGATCTGATCTGGGCGGCGGCGGACCAGCGCGCGCGTGGCTTTCTGATCGGGGCGACGGCCGGCCGGACGACGCTCGGTGGCGAAGGCTTGCAGCATCAGGACGGGTCCAGCCATCTGATGGCGGCGACCGTTCCGAACTGCCGGGCCTACGATCCGGCATTCTCCTACGAGGTGGCCGTCATCGTGGATCACGGCATGCGGTCGATGCTCGAGCAGGGCAACGACGAGTTCTATTACCTCACGGCGATGAACGAGAACTATGCGCAGCCCTCGATGCCCGACGATGCGCGCGAAGGCATCATCAAGGGACTCTATCGGGTTCTGCCGAGCGCTAACGGGCCGGCGAAGATCAGGCTGGTCGGCTCGGGCACCATTCTTTCGGAGGCGCTCGCTGCCGCGGCGATGCTGCAAAGCGAATGGAAAGTGCCCAGCGAAGTCTGGTCGGCAACGAGCTTTTCCGAGCTGGCGCGAGAGGCGCGTGAGGTGGAGCGAACTAATCGGCTCTCGCCGCTGTCGACCCCGGTCGAGAGCCACGTCGCACAATGCCTCGGCGGCAAGGTGCCGATCGTCGCGGCTTCGGATTATGTCCGGGCGTATCCGCAACTGATCGGTTCTTACATCGAGGCCCCCTATACGGTGCTGGGCACCGACGGCTTCGGGCGCAGCGATACGCGCGCCGCGCTGAGATCTTTCTTCGAGGTCGATCGCAAGCAGATCGTCGTTGCGGCGCTGTCGGCGCTGGCAAAATCGGGTGACGTGGCGCGTGAGCAAGTCGCCGAAGCCATCGCCAGCTACGAATTGCCGACCGGCGTTGCATCGCCTTGGTCTCGCTGACAGAGGGCGGAGCGCGCATGTCTCATTCAATTGAAGTCGTTCTGCCGGATATCGGAGACTACAAGGATGTTCCGGTAGTCGAAATCAATGTTTTGGTCGGCGACGAGGTCACAATCGACATGCCGTTGCTGTCGATCGAGTCCGACAAGGCGACGATGGAGGTGCCATCCCCGGCCGCAGGCACGGTGGCCAAACTGATGATCGACGTCGGGGCGCGGGTTTCACAAGGTTCGGTTCTGATGATCCTCGAAGGTCGCGGTGAATCCACCGCGCCTTCGCCGGCGGCTGCGTCGGCGCCACAGGTGGAGCAACGGTTCTCGCAGCAGGAGGCGCTGTCACAGCCGGCGCCCGCCGCTCCAGT
>Ga0214544_1003488_pt1 | contig 32429 bp, 15 predicted proteins | sample CNSS3metaG_FD_160074 | JGI IMG/M metagenome (GOLD analysis project Ga0214544, IMG submission 160074) | Root nodule microbial communities from cowpea collected in UCLA plant growth center, Los Angeles, California, USA - CNSS3 | ecosystem: Host-associated > Plants > Roots > Nodule | place: USA...
ATTATTAAGGTTATTTGATACGTATTGCTGTATCAATGACTTGTTATTTAAAGTATTTTTTAGCACCAGAAATTATTTCAAAAAACGGAAGGTTAAAAGGAATTATTAAGGATTAAAAAACAAATTTATATATGCCTTACTTTTTTTATCAAAGACGAAATACTTTATCTGATAAAAATCATATTTAATATATATACCTCACTTTTTTATATTAATTGCATGTATCATTATGAATCAGTGAAACATGTTTTATTAGATGAAACACTTGACGTAATTATAAATACATCAATCACTAAAATTGTAATATGTAATAATAGAGTCATATTAATTTATACATGCTTTCAGCAAACTATTTACTAATCAGCCATATTCTCTTCTTATATGTTGGAATGAATTAATTTTAATTTAATGTTTACATTTTCTTATTATTTAACTTTTGGTTAATATTATTCAAAGTTAATAATTGTTTTCATTACAAAATAAATGATAATAAAAATAATAAGACAGAGGCCGATCATGACTAGAATAAAATAATAACAAAATTTTATTGTTAATTATATTTTGTTTAGAAATGATACTAATTGCGGATTACAATATTACCAAATTTTAAAAGGTATAAATGAAATTAATATTTTGATGGAGAGAGGGGGAAGAGAAGGAATTTGTATTGACTAATCTATATGATAATAAGTTATTTAGAATATATGAAAATATTATGTTATTTATTTGAGAATATGTATATACAACAGGTAAATGAAAGATTTAGGATATAAATATTTACTTTTACCTTTTTTTTTTTGGTAAAGTAAGGAAAATAACACAAATGAAATAAAATTTTGTTTGATGGACAATGTTGCAAAAGTATATAATATATTAAATATATAATGTTTGGATCTGCTTGAAAAATATATTTTACTTTTAGGTTTGTCTGTTGACCAATAGTGACTTTTTATTTCTGTGAAGTTAATATTTAGTTTTCATGCATTAATTTCCATTTATATCATTTGCAATACCCCACTGATAATTCTGTTTAGTACTACATTTTCTAAATCCATATATGCACTAGTTCAGTAAATTACACATATGGTGGTAAAAGTAAATAAGGAGTTTTGCTTCAAACAATGTTATTGCATGTTTTTATGGTAACTTGGAATCATGAATTGGTAAATCTGGAAAGGTGAAGGATGATAAATATTGTTTCGAAGGTATAATATTATTTAGTTAAGTGATTAGTGAGATTATTGTTTCTGATTTCTGATTACAATCAGAATTACATTTTTCCTTCTCTATTAAAGTTAGCATCTCTGTGCAGTTCTCACCTCAAACATCTTCCTGTGGTCACTCACTTAGCATCAACAATTGTGTTCTTTGTTTATCTATCTGAGAGATGAAGGTTCTATTTCTGATATTTGTTATTGCTGCACCTAGCTTGTGTGCTACAGAATGTTCAGCCTTCGACGACGTTGTTAGCTTCGACGTTGTTAGCTACGGTGCCACAGGGAGTGGCCAAGCCGATGATACACAGGTATATATTTTTTTTCTACTTTCGATCACACTCTTTATTTTGTTTTTCATTATGCAAATATATATGTTTGATTTCATCACTTTATCATCGTAAGGCTTTCGTGAAAGCATGGAAAGACGTGTGTGGTGCAACTCAGAAGTCCGCAAAATTTGTCATACCCCAGAATAAAATATTCATGTTACAACCTCTGTCGCTTAAGGGTCCTTGCAATCCAGCAACCATTGAAGTTCAGGTAGTAATTTCCTATATCCAGATATTAAAATTGAGAGTTATATATATATCATCCAAAATACAAGGACTTTAACTTGTAAGTGTGAATAATGCAGCTCGAGGGAACTGTGATTGCCCCTAAAAGCATTGGGGATTGGAAATTTTTGAACGAAGAAAGGAAATGGATAGAATTCTCAGACATAAGTGGTATTGTAATCGAGGGAGGAGGGGTGATCGATGGCCAAGGTGCTGCGTGGTGGAACTCCGATGATGTCTCCATGAAGCCCACTGTACGTTCAAATTCAAATATAAACACAGTGCATGTATATGATTGAAACTAACAACGTTGTTTAACAACATGTGCAGGCTCTTCATCTCCATAACTGTAAAGATGGGATACTTAGATCGATTCATCATATGAACAGCCCCAGAAATCATATAAGCGTAGACATGTGCAGTGGGTTAGAAATCTCCCATGTTAACATCACTGCACCGATGGAAAGTCCAAACACCGACGGCATAGATATCTCTGGATCATCCAATGTCTTCATACACTCTTCCACCATTCAAACCGGTAACTAATCCACCCCGATTTCCTATATCACTCTTCATCATCACTCTCCATCCATTAATGAATACACATTATTCATCACAGGTGATGACTGCATCGCCATAAACTCGGGTTCTTCCTTCGTCAATATAAGTGACATTTTTTGTGGACCTGGTCACGGCATCAGGTAAGTCCAAGTCCAAGTAAATTACTACATGAGTATTATTAGGAGTGTTGAATTAATTCCCTCTGTGGTGTGTTTGGTGCATGAAAAAAAAGTGTTGGGAGCCTGGGACGTAACGGAGATGATGCCAGAGTTGAAAATGTACACGTGCGGAATTGCACCTTCCTGGGATCATCGAACGGAGTGAGATTGAAGACATGGAGGGTAAGGATGAAATTAAGGTTAAACGAGAATGAATGAATGATTAATACGATGTTGTTTTTTGGTTAACTAGGGAGGGCAGGGTTACGCGAGGAAGATCATATTTGAAGATATTACGGTTGTCGGAGTGAAGCGGCCGGTGATTATCGACCAGAATTATTTTGGACTATTAGATGAGAAGAAAAGTGCAGTGAAAATAAGTGAGGTGAGTTACCGGAACGTGAAGGGAACAACTAGCGGTGAGCGTGCGGTGGAACTGAGTTGCGATCCGAATGTCGGCTGCAACGACATCGTTTTGGATCATATTTCCATAACGAAAGAAGACGGAGGTGAATCAAAGGCATCATGCACCGGTGCTCAAGGGACCTGCTTTCTCTGCAATCCAATCGTCTCTTGTCTTTCCAATCTCCATCTTGTCTAGTTTTCGATCAACAATTTTTTTTCAGTTTATAACACCCAATTCAAACTAAACTAATGCACACTCACTAATTATCCAACTCTCAACAATCTATAATACTTTTTTGTCTTCCCTGTTTATGTTTCATTAATGAATCTTATAACCTTTTCCTTTCAAACGTTAAAATCTATTCATTTTTCTTTACCTATACAATACTGCTGAAAACAAGTTCTATCATTTCTGTGTCTCATTCCTATTCTAGTTGTTTATAACAAGTTAACAATCAATATCTCTGCAAGAGTAATTTTTAAAGAATTGTGTGGATCAAGTTGGTATTGTGGAATAACATATCTACTGTTGAATCCGGTTATGTTTTATTTGGAAAGATTTGGTTTAATCAGAGAGAATATTGTCCTACTTTCTACTTTTATCAACTAATTAATTATTCTTATTTGGTAAAGGAGAAAATAGTGTAATTAAAACATAACATCAAAATCAAATTATAATTTTATACAATTGTATATAAACTAAATAATATAAAGACGTTCATCATATTTCTCGCAGATAATAAGTACCTTTTTGTAAAAAAAATATGGAAAGAAATGCGGGAAATTGAGATAGTTATACATTATTTTGATTAATTAAAAATCATTTATGTTCTCACAAGATTGGAATCTCACGAAACGAATAATAAGTGACGATTTTCTTTGTTATTTTTGTCTTCTATCTTTAGTCTTCGGTATAAAAAGACGAGTAACTCTAATCTTTTAATTATTTTTTTAGTCATTGACTTTGGTCGTCAATCTTGAATGATTGAAATACGACAGACACGGTAAATGATTTATTTTTAGAAATATAATAGGAAAACGATTCTTTGACAAAGGAAATGTAACAAACTTTTGACAAAGTGACGTGGATTTAGTTAAATGAATTTTTTAATTAAAAAAATATTTCATTGCACGTGTGAGAGAGAAATGTGAAGGAAAGGAAGTGGTTTACGAAACATGGGTTCTCTTTCACAATCTCGCGCTGGATTCAAAACATTGTTGGTTTATCAAACCCCTTCTCGGTGCAGATTGAATTTCTTCCATCCCACCTGTAGGAATCCCTTTCTTCCCCACTGTGCTTGACAAAAACGAGATTGCAGTAGAACGTTCGCGAGGGTGGTTGACGGAAAACCGTTCGTCGTGAAAAGCATTGAATTTGTAGGTTGTGATTTGTGTCACAGCGTCATATCATTGCCGGAGCTAGGTCGAAAATTGAAGGTGTTGTGTTTACGGAGTTTGCTGAGACCGTTTTCGGGCCTTGGGCCGGTGATAGTGTCGTCCAAAATCAAAAGAAAATGCAAAGGAAGTTGCCACTTGTCTGTGAAAACCTGTTATGCAAAACCATTTACTGCGTTTGCCATTTAATTACTTAGTGATTGCCATTTAAAGCTGCAGACTTAGTTTAAGCAAATGATTTTGGAACTTTATGTGCTTCCCACATCTTGGTGAGACCAAAAAATTTGTAGTCATTTTTTAAATAACAAAGATTGTTGAAAAGGAAATGCAATGAGGTAGCCACCTGTCCATGAAAATCTGTTGTGCAAAACCCTTTATGGTGTTTGCCATTTAAGTAGTTCATGATTTCCATTTAAAGCTGCAGCCTTAGTGTAAGCAAACTATTTTGGAACCTTATTTGCTTGCCATATCTTGGTGAAGCTAAAAAAGGTGTAGTAGTTTTTTAATAAGAAAGATTGGTCAAAATAAAATTAAAAAGGAAGTTGCCACCTGTCCGCGAAAACCTGTTGTGCAAAACCTTTACTGTGTTTGCCATTTAATTAGTTAGTGATTGCCATTTAAAGCTGCAAACTTAGTCTAAGCAAATGATTTTGGAACTTTATGTGCTTCCCATATCTTGGTGAGACCAAAAAATTTGTAGTCATTTTTTAAATAACAAAGATTGTTGAAAAGGAAATGCAATGAGGTAGCCACCTGTCCATGAAAATCTGTTGTGCAAAACCCTTTATGGTGTTTGCCATTTAAGTAGTTCATGATTTCCATTTAAAGTTGCAGCCTTAGTGTAAGCAAACTATTTTGGAACCTTATTTGTTTGCCATATCTTGGTGAAGCTAAAAAAGGTGTAGTGGTTTTTTAATAAGAAAGATTGGTCAAAAGAAAATTAAAAAGGAAGTTGCCACCTGTCCGTGAAAACCTGTTGTGCAAAAATCTTTACTGCGTTTGCCATTTAATTAGTTAGTGATTGCCATTTAAAGTTGCAGACTTAGTCTAAGCAAATGATTTTGGAACTTTATGTGCTTCCCATATCTTGGTGAGACCAATAAATTTGTAGTGGTTTTTTTAATAACAAAGATTGGTGAAAAGGAAATGCAATGAGGTAGCCACCTGTCCGTGAAAATCTGTTGTGCAAAACCCTTTACGGTGTTTGCCATTTAAGTAGTTCATGATTTCCATTTAAAGTTGCAACCTTAGTGTAAGCAAACTATTTTGGAACCTTATTTGCTTGCCATATCTTGGTGAAGCTAAAAAAGGTGTAGTGGTTTTTTAATAAGAAAGATTGGTCAAAAGAAAATTAAAAAGGAAGTTGTCACCTGTCCGCGAAAACCTGTTGTGCAAAACCCTTTACTGTGTTTGCCATTTAATTAGTTAGTGATTGCCATTTAAAGCTGCAAACTTAGTCTAAGCAAATGATTTTGAAACTTTATGTGCTTCCCATATCTTGGTGAGACCAACAAATTTGTTGTGATTTTTTTAATAACAAAGATTGGTGAAAAGGAAATGCAATAAGGTAGCCACCTGTCCGTGAAAACCTGTTGTGCAAAACCCTTTACTGTGTTTACCATTTAAGTAGTTCGTGATTGTCATTTAAAGCTGCAGCCATAGTGTAAGCAAACTATTTCGGAACCTTATTTGCTTGCCATATCTTGGTGACACCAAAAAAGGTGTAGTGATTTTTTAATAAGAAAGATTGGTCAAAAGAAAATGCAAAGGAAGTTGTCACCTGTCCGTGAAAACCTTTTGTGCAAAACCTTTTACTGCGTTTGCCATTTAATTAGTTAATGATTGCCATTTAAAGCTGCAGACTTAGTCTAAGCAAATGATTTTGGAACTTTATGTGCTTCCATATCTTGGTGAGACCAACAAATTTGTAGTGATTTTTTTAATATCAAAGATTGGTGAAAAGGAAATGCAAATGAGGTAGCCCACAACATGCATAGACCCAATTACGCAGTAAAATAATGAAAATAAATGCGCAATTGTTTTTGATGGTGAAATTCATTTCAAAATTAATTGATGAGCGGAGTAGGAAAGTTTTTGTCAAAAAATTACTACTGCGTCTGCCACTTAATTTGTCATTGTCTGCCACAAAAACTTCCTCGACCACCTGTGGGACGACACGGTCGCCGGCCGAAGGCCCAAAAATGGTCTCAATAAGCTCCGTAAGCACCACACCTTCAATTTTTGACCTAGCTCCGGTAATGGTAAGACACTGACACAAATCACAACGACCAAGTCAGTTTCCGATGAAAACTGAAAAACCCCAAAAATGCATTCGAATCCAAAAAGCTATGGTTTCCAATTGAAACCCTAAACCCCAAATTGATTTCCAATCGAAAAACCTAACCTGCAAATTCGATGCTTTCTACGATGAATGGTTTTTCGTCAACCACCGTCGCGAACGTTCTACTGTAATCTCGTTTTCGTCAAGCACCGTGGGGAAGAAAGGGTTTCCTGTAGGTGGGATGGAAGAAATTCAATCTGCACCGAGAAGGGGTTTTGATAAACCAGCAGATAAACCAGCAATATTTTGAATGTAGCGTGGGATTGTGAAAAAGAGTCCATGTTTCGTGAACCACTTCCTTTCCTTCACATTTCTCTCTTACACGTGCAATAAAATATTTTTTTAATTAAAAAATTCATTTAATTAAATCCACGTCAGTTTGTCAAAAATTTGTCACATTTTCTTTGTCAAACAATCATTTTCCAATATAATAATCACATTTTTTTTTTTACTTCAGATTTTCCTATTCATAACATTTCTTCGGTTGAGTAAGGAGGACTAATCTGATTCCATTTAGACTAAAACAAAAGAAAATAAAAATTGACTATCCTTATACAAAGAAGAACTAACCCAGTTGAATTAGAGAAGAAAAAAAGACTATCACAAGAAAATTAAATTTTGAGTGTTTCTATAGCATTAAGTTCTGATATACTTTTTCTTTTAGAACATGAAACTATAACATATACAAATATGAAATATATTTTATATAATTAAATTAAAATATATTTATGGTTTATGCTATAATTTATATAATTGAAAAATGGTGATACCTAGACACGGACATGTGTGTAAGTACTTCTGTGTCTCGGGTTTTTATTTTCTCGGAAGAATACAGTTTTTTTTCTTAACCTGTTGAATATCATGCTATATAGTAATCCTGAATAGAATTGCTATTTACCTTATCATACTCATATCTCGGTGTAAGTTTATAATTCTTACATTATCTATTTATTGTGCTTCTTGGTAACTTTCCTATTTCTTGAATATTTTATTTATTATTTTCAATTTAAAAAAGTATGAACTGTTTTTATCTATTATACTCTCCTTTTTATTTTATAAAGTAAAAATAAAATGAGATAAAACGTGAAACTTGAGAGCAATTTAATAGTATTTCCTATTGATAATTTAGATTTTGTTAGAGGCAAGAGTTAGGCATTGGCTTTGCCGCCGACAAGGTAACGGACGTTTGGTGTTCCGTGACGGTATGATTCATTGGACAATACGAAGTCGAGTCTTTAAATTTGATGTTGTCTTAATGGCAATTCCAAAAGCTGATGTTACTATTGAGTTTGTTTTTCTAGGCATGTGTCTGAAGATTACAAGCATCAGATGGAAAAATCAGGCATCATCTTCAGAGGTTGCTACGACAACCACCACTTCTGCCTTGCAATTCTCTTCTCTTTTCTCTTCTGCTCTTTATTCCTATCTTTTCGTTCTCCCAATCACGCACTCACATTCAAACACCTGAACCCATCCAACACCAAAAATCTCACCATCACTGATCCCTGCTTTGGCCGCTATGTTTATATCCACCAACTCCCTTCCCGCTTCAACAATGACTTGCTTCACAATTGCCACACCCTCACCAGAGGCACTGACAAACCCAACATGTGCCCGTATATGCAAAACATGGGTTTGGGTCCTGAAATTGCCACCTCTCGAGGGGTTTTAACCAACGACACTTGGTATGCCACCAACCAATTCTTGCTGGAGGTCATTTTCCACAACAGGATGAGGAAATATGCCTGCTTGACCAACGATTCCTCCCTCGCCTCTGCAATCTTTGTCCCCTTTTATGCCGGTCTTGACGTTAGCCGTTTCCTCTGGCTCTCTAATCTCACAGACAGAGATTCCTCCGGTCGAGATCTTCTCCAATGGCTCGCAAACCGACCCGAGTGGAAGAAAATGTGGGGCAGAGACCATTTCCTTATTTCTGGGAGGATTGCTTGGGATTTTAGGAGACAGCGCGACCAGGAGTCTTATTGGGGTAGCAAGTTCAGATTTCTTCCCGAATCCATCAACATGTCCATGTTGGCAGTTGAAGCAAGTTCGTGGAATAACGACTACGCAATACCCTACCCAACTTCTTTCCATCCCTCAGAGGACACTCAGGTTGTGCAATGGCAGAGAAAAATCAGACATCAAAAGCGGGAGTACTTGTTTACTTTCACCGGAGCTCCAAGGCCCGAGCTTGAAGGTTCTATCAGGGGTAAGATCATAGAGCAGTGTCGAGCTTCGAGTGTCTGCAAATTCGTTGACTGCAGCTATGGTGTAGAGAGATGTGACGACCCGGTGAATGTTATAAAGGTGTTTCGAAGTTCCGTGTTCTGTTTGCAGCCTCCCGGTGACTCCTACACCAGAAGGTCCATTTTTGATTCTATGTTGGCCGGTTGTATTCCCGTTTTCTTTCATCCGGGCAGTGCTTATTCACAGTACAAGTGGCATTTGCCTAAGAACAGGACAGGGTACTCTGTGTATATACCCGTGAAGGATGTAAAAGAATGGAATGCAAGTGTGGAAGAGGTGTTGCTGGGAATTCCAGAGAGTGAGGTGTTAGCAATGAGGGAGGAGGTTATAAAGGTGATTCCAAATATTATTTATGCGGATCCTAGGTCTAAGTTAGATTTGTTTGAAGACGCGTTTGATTTGGCAGTAAAAGGAATGGTTGAAAGAATAGAGAAGGTGAGAGAGGCAACGAGGAGAGGGAGAGATCCCAGCATTGGTTTTGCAGATGAAGACCATTATAAGTATACATTTTCACAGAGTTAGAGCTAAAGGAAGAGGTGTATTATGTGGCATGTGGTTTCATGATATTAGTAATGCCGGAAAAACACCATTGGTAGTTGATATGGAGAATCTGGCATGATAAAGTTTTTGTTTTTGGGTGCTCTTGCTTTTTTATGATTGGCTTGTTACTTATAACTTAGAAGTAGACATTGTTAGTAAGTTGGTATTTGAAAAGAAAAATATGCATTTGACAATAACAACATAAGTACATGTGTGTTGTAGCATTTTAACCCTGTTTATTAGTTACGGTGTGTGTCTGCTCTGAAACGAGTGTGCGCCGACAGTGAGTTTTACATGTGAGTGGTGGTGTTGAAAGAAAAGGGCATGGGATGCATGTGAATGAGTGAGAGTGATAAAAGATAGGGCATTGAATTGACTGACTCCCCTATTATCGCCTGCAATTAAGGCCCATTACACGACTCTCGCTAAAGCTACCATTGCGGCCTCTTCTTCTCAAAAGCCTCACGCACTTCAATTTCCTTTTCCAAAACATTTCATGTAGTCAAACTTTTGTCTTTTTTTTTACCTTCTTTTTCTCCATCCATCTGTTTCTTGGTAGTAATCAAAAGCGATCAAAATTAATAAAACGTGTTTTAAGTTTCAATACAAATCATTTAATTTCGCTTTAAAATTCTTTTCGTTTTTTTAATTTTGCTTTTACAAATTCTCTCCTTTATGAAGAATTTTTGTGCTTGGTGTCATACTGATTAAAGAAACCAAAATTTTACTATAACTTTTGTATTTATCGTCATTTTTTAGTTGTCTTTTCAATAGATATTTATGAGATTATTGAGCCTATTTCAATATATCTAATTTATTTTTGGAGTAATTATTTCAACTTTATAGGTTTGCATTTTATATTTGATATGCAAAGCAGTTATTATTGATGAATGATAATATAAGGGTACCTCTTACTTGGTTAAGCTTATTTAATGGAATTTAGTTTTCGTTTGAATGAGTATCTTTGAAATGTTTTTGCATGTTTAGCTGCAACAACGGCTTCTATGTTTCTTGATCAATATTCTATTGTTCAAGAAAGTTTTTGGGATAGTATAATGTTCTGCATCCATTTCACATGTTACGGCTAACTATAGTGTATATTTCGCGGCTCTCTATACCTGCATCCTCTGTAACTTTTTCCTATGATTAAGGAAACCATAGAAAATGAATCTAACAAGGATTTTTTGTTAAGAGGAAAAAACCTAAATATTAGGAGTGATAAAATACGTTAATTTTGTTTATTAATAACCAATTAAAATAAAAGGGGCGAATTAATCCGTCGTAGTAAAATGTTTCGTCAAAGAATGGATCAACAATAAAATGTTTCGTTGTAGTAAAATACGTTAAATTTTCATATTTTTAACAATATCTTTTGCATTTACGATATAGCGTTGAGTGTGATCATTAATAAATATTATTTACTTATTTTAAAATAAGTGCTAAATTTTAAACTTTTTATAGATAAAAATAAAAAAACTACAAATCTTAATGTATATTTAATTTATTTTATAAGAACTAAAAATAACAATTGTAAATATTAGAAAGATGGAAAGCAAATTTTTTTATAAAAGAAATGAAAAACTGTATACTTTACGGAAACTAACCACATATTTAAACTTAATTTTTCATTAAAAATTTTACTATATGCATATCTAAGACCATTGTGTGAATTTAACATGGCAAAATTGTTTTTATTGTGTTCTGTTTTGGAAACAAGTTCCGGTTACATTGTTTTATTAAAAAGAAATTTAACATTTGGATGAAATATCTGTAGTATTTTCATTAAAAAGCACGTTTTAGGACAAGTGGGGTGTTTTAATAGGGGGTTCTAATAGTAGCTATTCATGGAAGAGTGGGCTCAACTCCCATCAGCCCAACCCAGTGCTTTGAACACACAGAGCCCAGAAGACAACGAAAAAGTTCAGAGAGAGGAAAAAAAAACCAGTGTTCTTCACTCTCACTGCGCTCACCACAATTGAATGGAATCGTGTTAACGTTCTGTTGCGGCATTAAAGCAGCGCAGTGCTGAGAAAACAAGTATGGAAACGTTTCAGTTATTCTCTTCCTCTGCTTCTGGCTTCGGAATCTTCGATGATGCCGCACAACAATCGCCTCCCATACCTCCTCCTCCTTGCGTTGAAGTCCTCCCTTCTGAGGTTTTCTTTATTCTCCCTTCGTCATTCTTTGAAACGACGTCGTTTCTAATATTCGTTATTTTCCCTCAAAATTAGGTTCCTTCATCCGCCAAAAATAACTTGGACTCAGTTAATTTGGATGGAGTTACTTTGTTAAAGGTAATTTTTTTTCTTTGTCTTCAAAATATTGTGGGAGATTATAATTTAGTTTTATTGTTTATGTTATTTTATGAACGATTCTCAGGGGCGCGTGAGTACCCAACAAGTTTTTGGCTTGTCCAACTCCGATTTAGTTCCCGGGAAATATGAAGGTGGTGCCATTTCGTTCCTTGCATTTCTGTTCATTCGTTCATTTCCATCTTGCCGATGACTGAATCAGTTCAAATCTTGCTTAGGAGGACTGAAGCTGTGGGAAGGTTCGCTTGATTTAATTAAGGCCCTTCGTTCAGATATCAGAAGTGGTCTTACATCATTTGGCGGGAAGCGAGTATTAGAGGCGGGTTTCTCTTTTTCTAGCTGGTTGTGTTTGTCTGTCAGGTTGTTTAGACTTGAGTTGAAATTCTGAATGCATATATGGAAGGACTGTAGCTATTAGCTAGTATGGAGGACAAAACTTAGGTGTGTTAAAAACATATTTAAGTTTTTATACTAGATATAAGATAGAATTTCGGACTTGCACTGCTTAATGCAATTGTTGATATAGCTTTTAGAGTGGAGTCCCAGGCATAATTGTTCACACAGAAGGATACACTTTGCACGAAGCAGGTGCACACATCGGAAACCGTTTCTTTATCAAATTTTCTGATTCCACTGCACTGCACTTGATTGGATACTAATATCAATATATCTGCGAGTTCTCTAAAGATTGCCTGCTTCATATTATAGTCTTGCATTTGCTGAAGAAATATTTATTTGTGGATTTTGCTTTTGTCTGATAGTGTATTGAAGAAAATGGCATTTATCGCGGGGTTCAATTTTAGAAGATCAAATTATTTATTGAAAAAAATAACAATCATCTTTGAATAATTTCTCTAATATCATTGATTGTATTTGTTAAAACCTTTCAAATTTGTAAGCAAGAATATCCCGGGGATAGTGACTGCCATAAGGCACTTGAACATTGCTCAGCGGCTGTCTTAAAGGTTGTGTTCCCAGTGTCTTATCATGTTCTTCCGCATCCTGTTTAAAAACATCATGGACGGTTTGATATTTAAGGATAGCAGGCAAATTTAATTGTATGGAAATAATGAATTTGAGACCCACTCATGCAGTTAATTACAAAGATAGAGTATGAATTTTTATTCTTATTTTTAACCTCCTTCCTAGTACAGTGGTTTTAGTCACCAAATGTTGAGCTTTTCTGGGATTTTAGCAGGACTTATTTCAATCATTTTGAATTTTTGTGTAATTTGAGTATGTGGCTAAGATATGTTGTACTTCTTTAAGACGAGCTTGTCTATAGAGTTATGTATCGTTTCTTAATTCTAATTTAAAGTGCATCATAACCCTCTAAGGAATATTAGGGTGGATGCTCCGTTTACTTTCTCATAATAGAGATTCTACAAACTCGCTTTAGAGGGTTTTTCCCCAGTTTATATAGAAATTTATTAGGAAGATACGTGAAATGTATATGTCTCTCTTAGTAGAAAAGTTGTCCCTCTATCTCAGTTCCTAGCATTAAATATTTTATTTTCAGGTGGGATGCGGCCATGGATTGCCTGGAATCTTTGCATTGCTTGAGGTGAAACTAGTTCATTTTAGCTTTGCTTTAGCATCCTTAACTTTTGGAAAATATAATAATGTGCTTATTATGGTTTCTTTAGGGTGCTGCTGCTGTACATTTTCAAGACTTCAATGCTGAGGTCCTACGTTGCCTCACCATTCCTAATTTAAACGCAAATATTTCTGGAGAATCTCAACCATCACCATCCAACCCGACAATTTGTGACAAGGCAGAAGTTCGCTTTTTTGCTGGTGACTGGAGTGAAATCGATAAAATGCTCCCTTATGTTAGTACAGATGATAATTGTGGTGGTGGTTATGACTTTATTCTGATGGCTGAGACAGTTTACTCGGTCAGCAGTCTCCAAACTCTTTATAATCTTATAAAAAAGGTATTCTTTTGTTCATTGACAAGAGCAAAATTATATTTCTATGTTGAGTCATGGCATTGTAAATTTGATTACGTTTATCTGAGTGTTTTAATGTCATGTTTCTAATTATTAAATATTGTTTTCCTTATACATCGAAGTTTTTAATACACAGTGCCTGCAAAATCCTGATGGAGTTGTATACATGGCAGCAAAGAAGTATTATTTTGGAGTAGGTGGTGGAAGTCGGCGATTTCTGTCCCTGGTAGAAAAGGATGGTAAGCTAGTTCTGACATGAAACTATATTCACGCTGGATTATTATTCTGAATTTCTGATTCTTTGTATGTTATAGCCTTTGCAGTTGCATAATAAAAAGTGATATCCTTGATATGCAAACAGTTTATAGTAATTATCTACATATTCATCCTTTTAACTCGTTGGTTCTCTGCTATAAGCTATGCACACAGTGATTTCTATACGACCTGTTAGCTTGAATCTTAATCACGGAGCAATGCCGGATGGGAGTCATGGAAAGATTGGTCACGTTATGCAATGTTAACTATGAAGAATATAATTTCATCCTTATACGATTGTATACCAGTTTAGCAGTCACTGTGCTGGTCCAATGATGTCATAATTTCCTTTTTATCGGTCACTGTTGGTCTCATGATGTCATAATTTCCTTTATTTGTGCAGGTGTCTTCAGCAGTAGCCTGGTTGCTGAAATCACAGACGGTTCATCTAATGTGCGTGAAGTATGGAAGCTTTCATTCAAGTAGTAATAGTATTTTCTTCCTTCACCATTCAAACTATCCCAGGTTTATCTGGTTTTGATTTCCCATGCATGCAAAAGGGGCTATGGGGGAAGTTGCTGTAGAAATCGTGTGGTCAGGTGAGAATCTTATCGTTCCATGCTATACCTTTCTGCCTTTACAGGTTTTTCTTGTGGCCTATTGTATTTTCTATTAGGTGATGCAAATATATATAATGTTTCTCGTGTGTATTTATTTTGATTCCTAGAGGGATAAGGTTTTTGTTTTTGTTGTACTTACTTTTATTAGATGCAATGCATTGCTGGAGATAACCCCTTATCCAAGGAATCAAAGAATGATCATAACATGAGGGGAGTAGTAGCAAATCTGTCTCATAATTTTAAATTGCAAAACTCCTATAAATATGGTAAACAATAGAAAGATTATATATTAATCCAACAACCCATAAGATCTTATATAATTATTGTTTACGCAACCAATGATATAATTCATTTTCTTATTCTAAAAGGATCTTGAGGAACAGAAGTAATTATTCCTAATTTTTTATGTTTTATTACATTATTTGCAAGAGCCGGAGAAACCACCGTGGACTATTAATTATAAAACTCCATTGGTCTAATCTAACTTATAGCACCGCAAATTATAAAACCCTATTTTAATTCAATTATTTTGCTATAAAATTTTATTTAAATTAACGGGAGATGAGGGCGAAATATTTTGAATGTATTAATTGTAAGATTTCATCTTCCTTCCCTCGCGCTGCCTTATTAATGCTACCTTAATTTCATTACCCGTTATTATTCTTTTTATATTTGTTATTTTTAATGCGACTTTACATTCAAACAATTTTGTATTATGAATTTTGATTTTAAATTAGCTTCTAGTTTTTAATTTGATTAAGAGCCATTATTTTTTTATGTTTATGACGTTGATGTTTTTATTATTTAGTTTTTATCTCATAAACTTAAATTTTCTTTCATGTTTGGCCTTTAATCTGAAGGCCTTTTAATTTTGACTCAATTTCCTCGTCTAAGGTTGATATTGGTCAAATTTATAAAAAATAAAATAAAATAAAAGGAAGCATTTATGTTGTCAAAAATATGTTTACACCGTTTAAAGTACATTTTTTTTTTATGTTTATTGACTTCAACTTATTTTTTTCACATGCTGTAGTAAATAGTTGAACATTAATAGCAATTTTGTAAACATGAGAAAATAATTCTATATTACGTAACTGAATCACAGAGCAATGGAAATTAATCTTACCAAAAAAAGAAAACAAGAAATAATCTTATAGACATTAGAAAAAGAATATAATAATGAGGCTAATTTCCAAAAACTGCTTAATTTTATTTATTCAAAACTATTAGTTTTTTAATGAGTGTAAACATTAAAAAACTTATTGGAATCTTAGCATTTGATGACGTGTACGTAATTGTATTTATCCTTACCAAATTATGGACATTAAAAATATACAAGTGGTACACGCAGATGGGACATTAAAATTCCAACACATCAATAACTAATGCATATGCGTAAACAACAAATACTTGTAACTTGACTAAAATTATGTTATGCAACACTTAAAATTTAACCTAGTTGGCACAGAAAGAAGGAAAACATGTTGAGAACATAGTGCTACTAAATTGTCTAAAAATTGTAATTGGATAAATAATGTGATTAATATCTTATGCGAGTTATTCATCGCTGGAACTGTAGAAACCGGGGCATGCTTAGTTCGTTATCGCATACGAACTATTTTACAAAATACAAAATTACTTTTTATATGCATTTTGTTGTTTTGTCGATAGAATAGAACCAGATAAATTTGTTGAATTCCAAGTCTGGTCATTAATCTAGAAAGCCATAGTCAAATTCAGAACACATTTTTTCTCCGAGGTTGACGATCAATCACTTCTGTCATTTCTACACGTCAATATGCTTTGTATTTCTATTTTTTTGTCTTTCCCCATTCTCAAAGTTCCTTTTTATCTTTGGTTAAATGGGGGCATGGACCAATTTGTTCACACACTTATTATAAGTTGGTGGTAACCACAAAGGTACAAAAAACTGTAGACAGACAAAGAAAGAGGATTTTTAGATGAGATGAGCTCAACACATTTATGAAACTTCATAGTCTTCACAATAGCATTATTTATAGAAAAATAACTCATTGCAACCACATCATAGATAACTTTGTTAAAGGGAAATAATGAGATGTGTGCTTAAATCCATATATCTGAAGTACAGTCACCACCAGGATATCTCATCTCATGAGCAAGAGAAGGACCATCAGGCTCAGTTCCAAAGTCCACGAAGAAGTTAGGGTTGATTTTCAGGCCACCTTTCTCAGTATCAACATCAATCTGTATTATGTGGGAACCCTGGTGGACAAGATCTGGATAAAATTGTTTGTCCCATGTACTAAATAATGAGTTAGTTGCATACAGCCTCTTCCCATCTAAACTCAATTGAATCATCTGAGGGCCCGCTCTCAACTTTTTCCCCTGAAAACCAATGTCTTACTGTTAATATCAGCCACTTACCAGTAACAAGACAAATAAGTTTAGAACAATATTATTATTAAAAGTAATGTTTCACTCATCTCTTATCCATTTTGACCAATTCGTTTGTATTTGTCCAACAAATAGTTAACTCCTAACATGTATTATGCGATAAGTTAGAATAGGGGAAAGATTGCAATTACCTGAATCTCTGGAACCTCAGCTTGCCAAGTTTCTCCATCATCTGTTACAGCTACTATAGGGCTTCCTTTCTGGATAAGTCCACCTACCCATACTTGTCCAGTGAGTTTAGGATTTTTAAGGTCCTCAATGTTATATTGCCTTATATCCCCGTGAAGCCAGTTCACAAAGTACAGAAACCGGTCATCAAGAGAAATCAGAAAATCAGTTATAAGCCCAGGCATTTCAGGAAGAATCCAGTTTTGCACTTTCAGTGGTTTCACTGATATGGAAACCTGCAAAGTAAGCTTAGTCTGTAAGTATTGAGGATATTGATATATTGATTTTGACGCGAGAATAGATACTATTTTGATATACCTCATGGCTCCATGATCCATCTTGGTTCTTGAAGAATCGTATCATGTTACTTGTCAATGCACTCCCAACAAAACCTGTATCTTTAGCAGGATCATGCAAGAACCTTATCTGCATTTAAGGTACATTAGTTATAAAATATGCCAGTTTTGCAAATTGGCTTACAATTACAACTGCAAAAGCAAGAGGAAAGTACAGTAATAGTTAAATCACACACAGGTAGTAAACGGGCTTGAAATACAAAAAATCCAATAAATGCATCCCCAACATCTCCCCTGATTATATTAACAACTTGCCTCCAAGGGTAGAAGCCCTGAATCACCAAGGTCCAGTGTTTGTCTCAGTTCGCCCCCAGGCCAGTCATATACATGGAGATGCCTGCCATATAATCCTTCAGAGAGATGCTCCAAGTTAAAACCCTTCGTGAAAGCTTTGGGAGCACCCCATGATGTGCTTATCATAGTGTTGTGTCGTGGTTGGTACCAAAAGTCATATCCATATTGTGGACTGTGCCCTGGTTTCTCCCACCTAAGCAATGTCAAGCAGGATACAGCATAAGTTTCAAGTACAATTGCTGCTAGTCAATGATGTAAGACATGTAATGGTTAATACACAAACAATTATGTAAATGAACAATTCTTTGTAAACATATTCACTAAATTCGTCTTCTCAGCCTTGAACTTTATTTCAATGTATGATTGACACCATTTCATCTGCATGCATGTCACCTAAATCCAAGATAGGCATTTAAAACCAGAGGATCTAACAGATTCATGGAGCAAGCACATGCAGGGATGAATAATGTTAGGTACAGTCAGGAAATTTTCGACACTCCAAAAAGCATTCTCACATTTCTCAATCAAATATCTAGAATAGTAGTACCTTCCTTTCACGTTAAACTCTGAATCAAGAAGAAGAAATCCATTGCCTTCAGCATTTCCATCCTTATCTCCAAGACATGAGATCATAATTTCCCCAGAAGCAAGGCAGTGAGACGTGTGTGGATAAGCTAATCCAGTCTTCTCAATGATATCAGCAGGATCAACAACTTTGTGCAAAGATGGAGCCTTTGGATTTGTTTTCACATCAATAACATACACGCGACCTGATCTGAAACATGACAAAAAGTAGACTTAATAAGGTAATTTAAAAGTAGAGGAAACAAAAAAGGCAACTAGAATAAAGTTGATATATTTCGTAAGAGTTCCTCGAATTCAATAAGTGAGCAAAACATATATGCGTTAGGAAAAAGGGAAGAAGACAAAAGAAAAACTCCACGAAGATGGTGCTCTAATTATGGCATAATTTTTTTTTTTTCACACAAACACGGTTTCCATAACGCTTTCATGAATTCCTGTTAGACGATGACATATTCTCACTTTTCTTACAACCTGAATTCTTCCGAAAAAGCCAAAAAGGAAAAAAAAAAAAAAACAGAAATAAAAGGGTCGGAAATACTTCAAACTGAAAAAAAAAAACATCATGCTGCAAAAAGTATAAACACAGTAAAGTAGGATTGTTTTTCTCCATGCATGTGGGTGAGTGAAGGTAACGGATGAGGGTCTTACACGAGCGCAGGCACGATGAGAAATCGTCGCTGAGCTGATGGATCTCCATGGCAAGAGCTGCATGAATTCCAGCCAGTGTGATGCAATTCATCACCTAAAAAAGGAACAGGAAGCCTATGGATGATTGTGGAAAAAGTGGGAGAGTTTGGATCTACGTCCACTGTGGCCAGATAGTCAGGCTTCTCAATTCCCGTTCCTGAATGGTATAGTGTATTGAAGAGTTAAGGAGTGAGCATAAAAAGCAGCAAGTAGCAGACGTTTGAATACACAGAAGCTGACGGAAGAAGATGAATTAGTTACCTGAATACACAGCGGTGACATAAATGAGAGACTCTCTTGGACCAGACATGGCTTCCAACGGTGAAGCGTAGCCTGGTCCTGTTTTGCAGCATCCATGGGCGTTGCTCATGTTTCTCTTCTCTTGTTTTCTCTTGTGTTGTGGGTTAGGCTTGTGAGAGAGAAGATGATGGCATAAATAAAGGGAAAGGGAAAGGGGGAATTGGGGATTCACGTGGTGCAAATCAGATAGGACTGAGAAATTGCAGTTACCAGGCAGAACACAACACTGCAGAGACAATGTTGTTTTGTGATGTATTACGTTAGTATTTGGTATGTACTGAGTCATCAAAGTGGTCTTTGTACGTATTGTATAAATCGCGTCCAGGTTGGATGAATCACGCAAATCTCAATGCATTCCATGCTCCATCCCTGTGGGCCCTCTTTCTTCTTTCTCTCTCTCTCTCTGGACTGTTCGCCCTATTCATTCCTCTCCATGTGTTAATTATACGTATCCTTTCCCTGCTTAAATAAGTTATTTAATTATTATCATTTAGACATTCAAATAACTAATTAAGAAAATAATTAATTTTAAAAAAGGAACAGTGTTTATTCAAATTAAGAACATTAAATAATTTTTTATTCTAAAAATATAAAATGAAATATATTTTTATCTAATAAAATTCAGGATAATGATATTTTGACAACTTTCTCTTATAATAGCATCTTCTAAATATTTTTAAAATATTAAAAAATAAAAAAATAAAAAAATAGAAAGTCACTAAAAAATATCATCTCGTATTATAAATAAAAATTGTCAATATAAAAAAATCATTTTTCTTAAATTTAAATACCAATTATAATATATTTGATATGTAAAAAATATATAATTAAATTAAAATACTTATATTCATTTATTTTAAAATTTAAATATCATAATATATTAAAATTTGTACCAATAACAAATAAAAATAATAAATGTACTGTCCATATAAAATTAATAAAAGTTGATGTTATAACGTACTGGCGATTAAAATTTGCCCCATGGACATTAAGAATATTGTAATTTATATATACAATTTTTTTGGCAATAATTGAAGTCAACTATAGAATTATTTACATAAAGTCAATTAAACCTTCTACGTATTGAATAGAAAATAAAATAAAATAAACTTCATAAATTTAAAAAAAAAAAAAATCGGATGGATTACTTCTATTGACAAAGTCATAGTGAAATATCAAAGATGATTACTATAGTTACATTCCATCAAACTATTTTTTCAGAGTTTGTAAATTAAAAAGTTATAAATACGTTTTTTAACTCATACTCGTTACAGATATGGTAATTAATTACAAGTTAAACTAAATTATAAAATATTGAAAGTTGTATACTTTACAGTATTTATTTATGAAACCACCGAATATACAATTTGTAATTTTGCAACACTACTTTTTCTTCACTTATGTTTTTAGTTTTATGCTACATTTGATTGTAAGATATTAATGTACATACGATAGTATTGTATCACTTTGTGAGCTAAGAGAGTGTATTTAAGACATAAATATTCAATGTTATCTCTTCTTATAATGCTACAAAGGATGGAAAAAAAAAAAACATTAAAATCAGATTTTGATGAGATCAAGAAAACATGTGTGGCTGAGTTGAGCTGTGCTATCTTGTCCTTACCCATCAATCCATGTTTTCCAAATCAAACAAATCAGAAAGAGTATCAAAGTTTGACAAGTGCACCTAAAAGATAGAATGTTTTAAATATTATTTTTTAACTTCAACAAGATTTCATACTTTACTTTAATATTTACCATTTTAAATTACTCTAATTCATTTCTCTTTCTTCCCATGATAGTTAGAAACCAAAAAAAGAAAACCATTTATTTTACTTAATATATTAAATGAGACTTACAAACCACTCATTTCCAAATAAACATCCTTTATATTCTATGTTTCTAGTAAAATAGTATTTACGTGTCTTTTAACTTTTAAATAGATATTTAATTTCTTATACATTTTAAACTCAAATTTTCTTGTAATCTTTATAGGTTTATAAGTGTGCAATTTCGCTTTCCATAATAACTGTCTTTCCATGTTTAAAAATTAAATTTATTCCATCCAGGGCAAATATAGTATTTAATAATTAGTAAAGAATGGTTTGCATTGAAAAGAAAGTAAAAAAAAAAAAAAAAAAAAAAAAAAAAAAGAGAAAGAAATGAATGTAAATTAAGATACAAATGAATTTGTTTGAATTAAGAGAAAATAGGAAGTAACTGAAAAATTTATAACGAATTTAATTAACGTGAGGAAAAAATAATTAAATATTATTATGAATTACCAAAGTATCATTACTTTAATTTAGAAATAAGTACGAATTAAAATTAAAAAAAAATGAATAGGTATGAAGTTGTTATTTAAAATTAATTTAAAATTCGATATATTTAAATAATTAATTGTGTCAAACAAAACTCCACATATCAATTAAAAAAATTAAATTATGATACAAAAATTTTCAAAAGAAAAAGATAAGTAGATTAAATTGAAAATAATTAATAAATGCAATTAAAACACACTTGACCGTTGTCAATTATATTCATTTTCATCTATTACCCAAACCGTTTACTTTTTGTATAGTTTGTTTAGTGTTTTATTAAAATAAGAAAAACTATAGAGAAGGACTTAAAAGTTAAGAAATAACAAAAAAAAATCGAATTAAATTACATTCGAATGTATATAATATTATTCAAATATATGCCTACATCATCATGTAAAACTATAAAAGAATAGTACGATTTAGAATTTTATTTTAACATAATAGATGATGCCTTAATGTCATCAATTGTTTAAAGCATTTCATTTGAAGTCAGAGGTTAACATTCACATTTTTCAAATTCCAATTTCGAATAAGAAAAAATCATTTGTAAAATTGCAATTCTTTTCAACATAAAATTACTTTAACTCAGTGTGCATAGCATATAAGATTAAGATTGCAATATCAAGTACTGTGAGACAAATTGCAACATAAAAGTGTTCAAATATACATCAACAAAGCAGTGAGAATGGCTTTGTCACTTGTTTTTCCCTTCAATTCACACCATGATGATAATAGCAACAAGCCTTCAATTGTCGTAAACAATCTTTTTTTTTTAAATAAAAATTTAAATAAAATTGTTGAAATATAATTTAAATAAAATTGTTGAAATATAATTTAAATAAATTTGCTTCTCAAAATATTAGTATAAAAAATAGTTCCATTTAAAGATAAATTTAAATAAGTTACATCATAAATTATAAGTCAAATAAAATTATTTTCTATAAAAATAATTTTTATTTCATATAGAAAACCGTAAACCTATAGAATCAATATAATAAACAATTCTTTAATTACTTCTATTTTTCTTATTTTAGTCTTCTAATAAATTGAATATTGTCTGCACCTAGGCGGCCTGATAATACTGTTCACACTTTTCATCCTTTGTCGTTATATCTTCATCAACAAAGATTGGAAGATTGGTGTACTACATCTAGGCGGTCTAACAAAACTACACGGTTAAACCCGCCTACATAAAGTCTCGCAAGCACATAAGCAGTTATTAAACGAATCAACGGACAAACGTAAGCGGCCTAGGCCGCCTACTTCAAAGGACAAGACGACATCTGTCGACCATTCCAGACTTAAAGTATTACAGACAAGGCCCCTAAGACCAACAATAATTGAACTAAGGAGCATGGCCCAGACCTAGACCCACCTACGACCCAAACAATGGTCCAGCCCACGATAAGGTCCGACATACATAATAGTGTTTTAAATTGTTTATATAGAAGTTCATTTTAATTTAGAAAGTAATTTATGCACTTATTTTTATTTAAAAAAGAAGTGTTTTATGGAAAATTCATGTTCATTAACATAAGGGAAATGAAGAATTTTGTTGATAACAAATCTTGTGAAGATCTTTTATCAAACTGGCGTTGAGTTCACAGATTGAAGCATGAATATAGCTCTTTTTTTTCGTCTTTTCTTCTGGTGCTTCTCCTGTGAGCCAAGAAAGAAACTGTGATTTATTTAAGTGTTGATTTATTTAACCTTCATCATATCACAGAGTTTGAAGAAACTGAAACAAAACAGAAATCTCAAATTTAAAGTAAACATAATTAATGGTGCGAAACTAATCTTCCATTAGAAACAGTGGTAAAGTATTTATTGTACGGCCATTGCAAAAGTTTATGAAGGTTTTGAATGTCAGTCGCTCAGTTTCTCCATTCTCAACTGTGCTCCGTGGCAAGGCAGAGCCCGTGCCTGGCGAAGAAGATTCATGCACAAATCATAAAAGCTGGTCTCAACCACCATGAACCAATCCCCAACACACTTTTAGATGCATATGGCAAGTGTGGTCTCGTAGAAGACGCAATCCAACTGTTCGACGCATTGCCCCGCCGAAACCCAGTCGCATGGGCCTCCCTTCTCACCGCCTGCAATCTCGCCAACCGCCCTCACCGTGCCCTCTCCATCTCACGCTCCCTTCTCGCCGCAGGCTTCCACCCCGACCACTTCGTCTTCGCCTCCCTCGTCAAAGCTTGTTCTAACTTGGGTTCTCTTCACGTGAAACAAGGGAAACAAGTGCATGTTCGCTTCTTCCTCTCACCATTCTCCGATGATGACGTTGTCAAGTCATCATTGGTCGACATGTACGCGAAATTCGGGTTGCCCGATTACGGGCGTGCCGTTTTCGACTCCATTTCTTCGTTGAATTCGATTTCTTGGACTGCCATGATATCTGGGTATGCGCGAAGGGGGCGAAAGTTGGAGGCTTTTGAACTGTTTCGTCAAACGCCGTATCGGAACTTGTTTGCTTGGACTGCTTTGATTTCCGGGTTGGTCCAGAGTGGGAATGGATTCGAGGCGTTGAACATGTTTGTTGAAATGCGGCATGACGGGGTTAGTGTAACAGACCCCTTGGTTCTTTCCAGTGTGGTTGGTGCTTGTGCTAATTTAGCTCTTTGGGAGCTGGGTAAACAGATGCACGCTCTGGTTATAGCCCTTGGCTATGGGTCTTGCTTGTTTATAAGCAATGCACTTGTAGATATGTATGCCAAATGCAGTGACATTGTTGCTGCAAAGTATATCTTCTGGGACATGTGCAGAAAGGATGTGGTTTCTTGGACTTCCATAATTGTTGGCAGTGCCCAACATGGACAGGCTGAGGAGGCTCTGGGTCTGTATGATGGCATGGTTTTGGCTGGGGTTAAGCCAAATGAGGTGACCTTTGTAGGGTTGATTCATGCATGTAGCCATGCTGGCCTAGTTAGCAAGGGCAGGGCTTTGTTCAGGTCTATGGTTGAAGATTATGGAATTGAACCCTCTCTTCAGCACTATACTTGTTTGCTAGATCTTTTTAGTCGATCAGGGCACCTTCATGAGGCTGAGAGTCTCATTAGAACGATGCCAGTCAGCCCTGATGAACCCACTTGGGCTGCTTTGCTTAGTGCTTGCAAGCGGCATGGTAACACCCAGATGGCAGTTAGGATTGCTGATCATCTATTACATTTAAAACCAGAAGAATCTTCTTCTTATATATTGTTATCTAACGTATATGCCGGAGCTGGTATGTGGGAGAATGTTTCTAAAGTGAGAAAGTTAATGATGGTGATGGAAGTAAAAAAGGAACCAGGTTATAGCTGCATCGACTTGGGAAAGGAAAGCCATGTGTTTTATGCTGGAGAGACTTCTCACCCAATGAAGAATGAGATTATAGGTTTAATTAGGGAGTTGGATGCAGAGATGAGGAAAAGGGGTTATACTCCTGATACTAGCTCGGTTTTACATGACATGGATCAACAAGAGAAGGAAAGACAACTTTTCTGGCACAGTGAGAGGTTGGCTGTGGCTTACGGGCTTCTAAAGGCTGTTCCAGGGACTATAATACGTATAGTGAAAAATCTTCGTGTATGTGGAGATTGTCATACTGTTCTGAAACTCATCAGCACTATAACAAATAGGGAAATTTATGTCCGAGATGCAAAAAGATATCACCATTTTAAAGATGGGAATTGTTCTTGCAATGACTTCTGGTGACTTGCGAATTCTTATTTAAATTTCCACAAATTTAGTGCTATTGTTTGAAAGTCTAAGACATGCATGTATGAATATTTTCAGGTCAAACACAAAAACATAGTAAAATACAGAAGTTGGGGTTTGTTGCTTCCCGATTGACTAGGATTGATTCTCATAGCGCTAATCAAAGCACGCTGATAATGATTTTTAGCCCTTAAGCAATAATCTTTCTCTATTACTTGTTATTTCGACGCCACTTGACCTGTAAACTGTTACTTAACTATGAGTAAGTTGAATTTGGGAGTGTTGAAAGGCATATAACAGCTATTTGAGTTGGCGTCAATCTGTTAAATCCATTTTAACGCATTAAATTGCAAGTGAATAGCATTATCCATTCGTGTATTGTGAGAATATATATAATAACAAAAGAATTGTCACCAGACGGTACTTTTAATAAAGAAACAGTATTCTACATTAGTGAGAATATATAACTTTCAAGAAAGAAACAGTATTCTACATTCTGTAAGAGGGGAAAGGTGAAAGAATTGTCACCAGACGGAAAAGGTTTTAAGGATTTTCCTACTTTCAGTATACAGTAAAATCCATACGTCGGCATTAAGAACTAAGGTTTTACTTGTATAGATTCTCTATTTGGTCCCTATATTTAGCCACAACTTTATCTCTTCGAATTTTCATGGTGGGTGTCATAAGGCCATTATCAATCTGCAGTGGTAGTAAACATTAATCAGGTACGTTAATACAGCTCCTTAAATAGTATACAGATACAAATATGACTTTGAATTTTAATCTAACCGTGAAGGGGTCGTTTACGACAAGGACTGGTCCAATTTGAAATGGAGACTCTGATGTCCTGCATCACAGACAGGAAAAAAGGGGGCGGGGTATCAAAACAATTTAAGGGACAATGAAGAAACAGGAGTTTAAGAAATAAAACTAGTTTTTTCTCACAAAAGTGTACAAAGACATCACTATACAAGACTGTAACCCCAACCAAGTTGACATGTATCAATCATTTGCATCACACTAAAATATCATTAATGAAATAAAGCAAACAAAACAGATTGGACAGACCAAACTAAACCCACTAAAACTTAAGAAAATCTGTAGTTATACGACTTAAAAAAGAAAATGTGGAATTGAATGAGTAGAAAATACTACACAAAATAGAACTAGAAATGGATACTCACAAGAAAAGGGTGTAGATAGCAAATGTAGTAAAATATATGGTAAAAACTCATTTTAGTAATTTGTGCACGTATGGAGAAGACCTATAAAGATAGTGGTCAAGTGGAGGGTAGCATAATTGCTAGAGACAGAAAGAGATTGAGAAGAAATACAGATAAAACCATGAAGAGGAATTAGAGTCAATAATTTGTATATGAACATAATGTACGACCCTATAACATGATATTATTTGATTTTGCACCTAGTGAGAAAGGGTTGGAATGTTAATTGTTGCATTCCACATTTGACAAGAGAAAGCGTGACGCCATGATCTTAGATATAATTTCCTTTTCAGTGAAGTCTACTTTTATCTTCATGCTTCTTTTGCAGGGCACATGCTACTTTTTACATTACTTAAGTAAAGCAGATATTCTATTATAAGATACAAAATATTTGTTCAGTATTTCATTACACCTCAAACAATTGCCTTCTCATAAACCTAAACTAAATTATAACTGTTTTATAGTTAAAAAGATGTCCTTGTATATAATATGTCATTGCAATATAAAGGCATAAATTTCTTTCTAACTCATTACAACAAGCAGAAGTGAGACACGATCTTACCATGTCCATAATTCTTTATATATTAGGCTGGTCACGTTTTCCTGACTGACATCAGAACTGTTAGGATCTATAATTGACGACTCCCTTGCTGCCTTTAGGACTTCTTCATTGTTAGGAACAATGACAGCCCCTAAACGTCGCTTATCCTATATGTTAAAGTAGTCATTAAAGAAGTAAAATTATTGCATTTTGTAATACCTGGAGATGTATTCCATATAATAACAAGAAGATTTAAATTCACCTGTCCAATAACAACAATTTGATGTATGAGGCTACTCCTCATGGCAGCTTCTTCAATCTCTCCCGGTTCAACATTTTCACCTGCTCTCGTTGAAACATGTGATTAGTATGGGAAAAATTGATGACCAACAAGCCTTTTATGCAGTGCGCAAAATCAAAGTTGCAGTTAATAAAAAAATGGAAAATAAGCCTTAAGCCTAACAGCAAACATATGACAACTAAGAAAGCCAATACTTAACAGCAAAAAGAACAAGATCATTAAAGTTAACAAGTGGCTAATTCCCCTCCAGGGCTGGAACATTAATTCAGAGGTTTAAACAGCAAATAATATAGAAAATTAAAAACAAAGTTACTGAAACTATTTATGATTTTTTTGTTAATAAAAATTATTAAATAGCTGAAACTTTTAAATGTGATATGATTATCAATTCTTTGATTGTTTTTAGCTAAGCTCAAACGAATAGGAGCTCATGTAGACTACATAGAAGTATGATTAAAATAGTTCATACACACCTATATTCATACTATAAAATTGATATCTTGTATGAAACAGAGTTATTAAGTCTCTTAACTCTAACTTTGTTTTGAAGACAAATATGCAAAAAGAGAAAACAATACAAGTATAATAATTTTATCGACATAAAGTGGTTTAATTTGAATAAAACACGAAGTATGTAGCAAAAAAAAAATTATAATAATAAAATGTAATATGTATCACTCTTGATATTTTATCATATAACCAAATTATGTTCCATATTGACAACAGCAGCTATTATAATGTGAGGCAATGTCACTAAATAATATCTTAGGTACACCTTCTAGTGCAGGAACCTAAAATAAATATTAAAAAAATAAATGTTTGCTCTAAACAATGATTTTGTGGCTGTAAATTTAGTTACTCTTCAATTTTCTCTTCACATCACGAACAATTTCATATAATCCAAAAATGTAAAATTCTATAAACCCTTTGGTTATTAACAAAATTAAAAAAAAAAAACTTGTATGAGGAATGCATACGTGTTTGTTCAGTTACAAATGGACGGGAAAGTGCAGCTTGAATCTGTTCAGTTACAAATGCCAAGTTTACGTTTACTAGCAGAGTAACAGTATCCGTTAATCACATCCAATAATAGACAGAAACACATGAAAACACACAGGAAAGGAGGACATATTAATTCATAGGATCCAAAGATCAACGTACACAAACTTCTGTTGTACCTGTAGAAAGCACAATGGTGTCTTTAGCACGACCATCAACAACAATTACTCCATTGGAATTACGACTCCGCCCAGTTGAATGATGTGGAACAATCCAACCAATATCCCCAGTATTCAGCCAGCCATCCCTATCTAAGACCTGATTTGTAGCTGAAGGATTCTGATACAAGAATAAGACACGTGACGGACACAATATGATCCAGCTTATGTAAACAAACTCAAATTCCGTGCAAGTGATTGTGAACTTTTAGCATCATTTCTTGATTGCTATGACCATTACACAAGTTACTGGTACATCATGGGAAATATATTTCATGATAAAATAGAATTATTCATCTGAAAATAATTCCTTGGCTTGATATTTAAGTTTGACAGACAGTCAAATATTTATAAATGAATAAATCTAAAATAATAAAACTCCAGTATAAAAAGAGGTAGAAAAAAAAAGCCTGAAATGTAATAAAGATATGCATATTGTTATATCTGTACATGCCCAATAAATTGTTATATTTTCAAAACATGCTCTCTCTCTCTCTCCCTCTCCCTCTCCTTCTTTCTGTCTCACAGATGTATAAACACGCCTGTCAACCCAAGACACATGTTTGAATTTTGATAGAGTAGATTACCTTGTAGTATCCCTTCATCAATTGTGGACCTCTAACTTTCAAAATTCCCTTTGAACCAGGTGGGAGAACTTCATCAGTCTCAGAATCTACGATTTTGAATTCCGTATGCTTAATTGGATGACCAACAGACCCAATAATCTTCAAAAGATTGCATTGATAACATTTTCAGATATAATCACAACTCTTAGCCAACACAAAATACAAACTAATTAGATGAATGAAAATTATGTAATTATTATGACTATCTGGCTCTAGATAGACTGTTGACAAAAAGCAAAATGTTCAGTGTGTCTGTTATTAACAGTAAGTATAATGACGGTATCTTAAGAAAAATAACTATAAACATTAAAAGTAATTATAAACAAGAACTGCAGATTAAGCAGGCATGTCCACACCTCATTTAGTAGAACTCTCATTTTACCCTTTTTGTTTTAACAAACCCAAAAAATTGTTCTCAATTTACTATTTTACTTTTCTAAAAGGGTAGAGAGATTGAGAGAAACAGTTATGCACTACGGTAGAGAGAGAGAGAAAGCAGTAGGAGTTCACATAAGATATAAAATGACATGCTTAATCATTCATTATAGGTAGAGTAACAAGTTTTGGTAATAGAAGGGAGAAACGACATGTTGAAATGATAAACTCGTCTTGCACAACATTAATGCAGTTGATAAATTTACTGCTTACATTACAACTAAGTCGTCGAGCAGCAACAACTGGTGAAGTTTCTGTTAAACCATATCCATTCTGCACAGTCACGCCAATAGCCTGCATATTATTTAAAAAACGTGAGAATAATTTCAAAAAGAAAAACCCTGCCTAAAAGTTACATGTCTGAAGTATCATACCTCAAAAAATCTATCCACGTGAGAAGATAGGCTACCACCACCGCTTATTCCAGCCTGCAAAATGCCAGAGGATTTTGCTTATCATGAGTAGAAAGTGATCCATTGTTACAGACCCACACCTCAAAAATAAGAAGAAAGTACAAAAAAGAAGTAAACACTGATATTTGTATTATTTGCCAGTGGAAGGAAAGTACAGAAGGATAACAAATCCCACTGCCCAGAGCTAGGCTCCTCTAGAACAACCCAAGCAGTTGCTCTCCTCCACAACAAAAAAGACCCCCCTTAACTAATAGCAAAACAGAATAGTAATAGAATCCCCATTCCCCCTCAACAATTGATTTCTCCCACAAAAATATTCATAAGAAATTACTCATTAAGAGCTCTTTAAACTTCTTTAACCAAGTAAGTGGTCATTTAATCCTAAACTGCATTTATTTTCCCCAAACTTTTTGCAAGAGCAATCAGTCAGTATGGCACTCCACAAAAAGAGACATAGTAAAACAAACACAAACTATTTCATTATAAAGCATATTTAAGAATGGAAGACCTTTGAAATTCCAATAGCTGAATGAATTTTACTGTAGACCAATTTCTTCGCCAACAAATGAACTGGAAGCAATATTGTGGCAATAATTCTAGCCCATAACCAATCCAACGTTGATAGGAGATAAGAAGGTGTCTTCTGATCCTTCGTTAGACATTTACCCTACAAATGTTCAAAATTTATAATTTAAATAAAGCAATATGTTAGAGCAGTGTTAGAACTACTTCCGCTCATAAATTTAATTTAATTTGACATTTATATTGATGCAATAAGTGCCAAAAGTAATACCGATACGAGGTATGACATTGATCAGAAATAAATTTGAGAGTAACTCCCTAAATTTGTCCTTGAGAAATATGACAAAACATATCATCCATAAGAACGTAAAAATCCCATTATAGTCCCTAGGTAACCACAAAGTGTAGGTCATATAGATCCTTGTTTTAGGGACTGATGAGGGAATTCATATTATTGGGGATTTAGGTGACCAGCCTAAATTTTTCAAGGATGAATTGAAGGGTTCACTCCAAAGTATGAATAAGTGAGAGTAAGATAGAATTAGGCAATTGAAGGGTTGGGCCTATTCCTGTGGGATATAACGTTAGGAGAAAAATCCAATTTGTCGGTACATAATGTAGCCCAAATTACATCATATCAACAAAATGCCACTTAATCTATGTTCTTTCTCATTATTTGGATAAGCTCACTTACAACTCCTATTTTTTGTCTTCTTTTGAGAAAAAAAAACTGTGAAATAAGTCTTTACTAAAGCATACAAAACAGATTGCAAGGTAGAGAAAGATGATTTTGGGAGACCTACAAAAAGAGCAGATGACCATACCTCATAAATACGTCTGCATTCCATGTACCTCAAGCTAGCCCTTAAAAATGTTAGTGCAACAAGTTTTCTAACAAGGGAGCTTGTAGATATCTGCTTCTGTATCCCACTACAAGAATCAAGAATAAATACAATTTTCACAATTGACATTAAGTACTCTTACAAAGTGAGTTGAGCACAACTCAACCCTACAAAATAGCCTTTGTAAGATGGTACCATAGAGGTATGTTAAAGATATGATTTGATTACATCGAATATGGAAATATTTATCACTATTAATTATCTTTATTAATATATCTCTTCTTCATTATAAATAAGAATACTCATGTGTGCACACAAATAATTACATGTAATCCTTTCAATAAATATAATGGACTAAGTTCATTCAATTCCAGAAAAAGGAATTACCTGTATAAAGTTTCATAAACTAAAGGGACAGAAATCAAGTAATGTGGCTGATAACGTCTCAAATCATCCTTTAAAGAATAAAAAGTAGGATATTAATACATAAGACAATGCATTGTCTTTTTATAACAAACCATACATGAAACATATTAAAGTAATAATACCTTCAACTTTCTCACAGTTGTGTATACTTGTTCAACACCGCACGAGAAGATGAAATATTCAGAAGCTCTTTCATATGCATGCCAGGAAGGCAACATGCTAAGAAATCTATCCCCAACTTCAGCCGGTACAATATCCCCTAAATTTTTTATCTAGAAATTCATTACAAAATGATAAACAACCTTGATGATCAGTTAAAAATCAAGAATTATCTTTAATTGAAACCAATTGAAAAACCTGGAAAACTTCATAAACAAAAGAAAACAAAAGTACATAAAGATTAACAAAAGGTGACTGAGCAGGCCCACATTTCCAATGTGCTCTCTCTCTCTCTCTCTCTCTCTCTCTCTCTCTCTA
>Ga0214544_1003490_pt1 | contig 32420 bp, 20 predicted proteins | sample CNSS3metaG_FD_160074 | JGI IMG/M metagenome (GOLD analysis project Ga0214544, IMG submission 160074) | Root nodule microbial communities from cowpea collected in UCLA plant growth center, Los Angeles, California, USA - CNSS3 | ecosystem: Host-associated > Plants > Roots > Nodule | place: USA...
TTCCATGTTGGTCCATAACCAGTCTTAGAGACACATCAATACCTCCACAGTATATGGAAGTAATTTACTCATTTGTGGGGTAAGAATCTGACCACTATTATTGGATGAAGACTCATAATGTTGTTTACTAATATATATATATATATATATATAAGGTAAAGTTTAGCGGGTACGGGTATCCACAGTACGGATACTATGATACCCGTACCCGCCCCGTTAACATGCGGGTATCAAAAATATCCATACCCGCGAATAGCAGGTATCCATTTTTAATATTCATTTCCTACCTATTGCAGATTTTATCCGCGGATACTCGCGGGTACGAATTTTTTTGACATCTCTAATTGTGAGATATAATTTTCTATTTTACTATATAAGAAATCTTATGATATAAAACTAAAAACATCAAATATAAAAATATTTCCTAATATTGTCACGGACTTAAAAGATACCCATTATACATTGAACTACCTTAAATTTTCTTTATCTATTTTCCTTTTATTTATTTATTTTTACTTTGTTGTCTTGTTCATAACAAAAACAACCTAATCATCATAAATTTCGAGGCACAGTTATTGAAACTAAACCAAGTCTTGACCAAGTCATAGGTCCTACACATAAACAGGGAATTTTAGTTCACGCATCAATTTTCACCACAAACTTTTCATGTACCATATTAAAGATAAACTTACCAGGGAACAATAATTAGGTGCTGCATTGTCAATATATATTCTCATCAGATATATATAATTCTGTTAAAAATAATTTAAGACCAAGAGCATATCTTAAAAGAGACACAACACAGTGAACTGTTGATAGAGTTGTGGCAAAACTAAATACATGCACAGTTACTTTCGTAAGATTTCATATTCTTGAATTGACCACACTTCATCCAAATTTAAATACTAATTAATACCACTACTCATCATGTTCAAATACTGGCATCTTATAATTATTATTTGTCAGGCATGGGAATTCAGATAGAAATTTAAAATATGTTTCTAATAGATTATGTGAGTAACATATTTGTTTATTAAGTAAAAGTTTGACAATTTACTAAAAGATTAATTTTAATTTCTTTTTGAGGAAAAAAGTTTCGGTGTGAACTGGGTTATATACTTTTTCATATGTTTTCCTTATTTCCTGTAAAAAGAATAATGTACTGCATGGCTATACTCTTAAAAATTGAATAAGTACATATGCATGTAACCTAAGAAAAACCTGAAACTTGTTTTCAAAATTACAAGTTTACATGTTTTAATAATTAAACTTGTAGTAGTAAAAAATAAATATCCAAACATGCTATGATTAATCATGCACCTATACATACCAATTAAAATCTTTTAGGTACCAACTAAAATCTAATTTCATTTCTTCAATTCGATCAATCTATTTCATTGTGTTATTGCTACAAATGCTTCGTTGCAAATATCTTGTAAAGATAAAATTTCCACTAAAAAACCTTATTAATTAGTCTCTACTATAATAGCATGATTGAGAAGAAAAAAAACATACAAAACTATTCACGTTGATGACCTTGCAACTTTAATTATTATGAAAAATAATAACAACAATTTATGTTTATGACAAAAGACACATTGTAATAACTTTCTTTGTCGAGAAAAGTTAATTGCGATGATAACAATTTGTATGCTATAAGAATGACTGATTGCACCTACTTTAGATTATTGGTAACTATATACATTATTAATAATGGTTAAGATGTATGTAAAATGTGACAATTTGCTTTAATGATTAGCTATCGAAAATAAGTTGCAACACCATAAGTAGTGAGAACTTCATTAATTATGTTTTAAAACTTTTCTCAGCAACACCAATTATGCACCATGCTATGATATCCATTCATTGAGAAAAAAAAATGTTTTTTAACATTGGAGTTTTGTCTAGGACAAAAAAAAGTTGAAAAAATTGCAGACAAAAAAAGCATAGTAAAGAATATAAAAGTGTCGATGGGTCTTTGGAGATACAAAGGATTAAGGATTATGGAGAGATAAACATCAGTGAGATATGACCACAATTCATATAAAAGAGATTGATATATATTTTCTCATACTTATTCATTATTTATATTGTGGTTCACTATAACAGGAAATATTTCACTGTTCTATCACAAAGACTTTTACGTTTGATTATGACAGCATCCCTTACTTCTATCGTAATTCACGTAACGAGATACACTTTAATCTTCCGTCAAGAAAACTTTCGATATAAAGATTGTTTTAGTTAGATATCAAGACAAACCTTCATCTCTCATATCATCTTTATATAGTGTTTAACTTTTTTATTTTTACTCAATTTAAAACTTAAACTCACATTTAGATTTTCGATAAAAATTAATGCGAAGGCCAGAAAGAGAGCACCTAAGAAGATTATAAGTTTATAATGAGAAAAGATAGAAATGAAAAGGAAAGGACATTATTTGTTCTTAATGAGAGAATGAAAGCCACAAGTGATTACTTGCACGTTCAGCATTGTTTACAACTCAGCTAAAACCCACCCGTTTGAAAATCCCATCTCAACCAATTACACCATAAATGAATGAATTTTATTAGAATGAATTACCTTTAAAATTCACTTTTTTATGTACCTTGTTGAAACAAACAGTTAGCTTAATTGTAGGGAAAAACAAATAACATAACATGCTCTGATAAGTTAGGAGTTCGAAGCAGAGAATTACGTTGTTTCTGCAGTTAGTGACATGGTTTTAAATTGTTACGCATGATATAAATTCCAATGCTGCAGTGACGTTTTAACTGTTGGAGGTGATGGCAGATGATGAAGAACCGACACGAAACCAATTACTGTGTGATGTAACAAGCGCACGTTGCAGTGTCAAGTGTGAGGGTCCTAAGGGAATTGCCTAAAGCTACAACCTCCAACTTCAACAATGTACAAATGAAAATGACCCATGCCATTCATGTTTTCAGATCTTTCCATTACATGATATGCACGAAATATAGTACTTTTTTGTACATGTATTCATCTCTCTCACTTAACCCGTTATTAACCAAATTTTGTTCCATGTTTTCCACAACCACAATGTAAAAACTGTGCTGTTACATGACATTAGAACGAAACTAGAACAACGAAAAACACGTAAGTTTTCACTGCTATCATATATCTGAGGATCACTTTTCACATATTTTTTCAGTCTAATCCGTTTCTTTTGGTGCAGAGAATCTGACCATTAGTTGTGTGCCCCAGATAGATATATGGATCACTTTTATGCATTGAACAAGAGATAAGTATCAGTAGTCTCTTTCTGTACACCAACCAACCGCACTTCAGAAAAAAAAAAAACGATGAAGAAAACAGGGTTCTGAGAAGTAAGGACAGAGTATATTTACAGTGACAACCCAATTTCTGAGTGGAAGTTACATGTTTGGAATCTTTCTGAGATGAAAAGACTTTCAAAAGTTGCAATGATGTTGATGAGAGCATTTCAGAATTGGTGAATGCATTATCTTTTTCATACTGCCAGTCACCAATTGTCAATCCGAACAACATGCGTATCAATCTCCTGTTTCTTTCTTTATAGTTTTTGTTTATTCTATTTTAAGTATTATACGTATTTTATATTTTTAAAATATTTTTTATTGTATTATTTAATCATTGATATGCACAGTAATATTATGGATTTTTATAATAATTCATTTAAAATTTATATGAAATAATTGTTATATTGTTGAGAAAATTAGAAGTGTGAAAAGAAAAATGCTCCCCATCTTTAAAGGTGGTAATGTAGTTGTAGCCATAGCTTAGTTAGCGATGAAAGGTGTGACTTTTTCCTAAGCATGAAAACGTGCTTAAAATGTCATAATCCCCAACCATTATTACCATTAGTGTAACTAATTGAGGCAATTAGGAAATACTCTTGCAAAATAGTACTATTGTGTTTAAAGTAAATATCCAATAATAATTTAAGTTAACGTACATAATGTAACTTCAGTCAATTATATAGTAAAAAGAAAGAAAAAGGAGGCAAAACAACTACATTTTTGACGACACAAATAATCATAGAAACAAGCCCAAACTATTTTGTCATTTATTTGAATTAAAGTATCTTATTATTAATCGTCATAAATTAACGATAAATACATTTTTTTTCCTTTCCCATTATAATCTCCTCGTTTTAGATGACCTAAATTTCAAAATGAAGACTAGCTCAATTTCTAGGCCCAATTTGAAGTATCAGAAATGGGCCAAGGTTCTACTGATCGTTGCGACAATTAGGCAGGTGCTATTCTATTGTATGGGCTTGGGCTTTAAATAGACCACAAGTGGGCCTCTCGAGCTGAAGTGATCTGTGTAAAGCAATAAAGTTTGGAAATCTGTGTAAACTGATCTTTAGTTAAGTAATAAAAAAACTTATTGTTTTAATTTAACAAAAACGTCGATATGTCCGAGTGGTTAAGGAGACAGACTCGAAATCTGTTGGGCTTTGCCTGCGCAGGTTCGAATCCTGCTGTCGACGATTTTATTTTAATTTTTAGCTTTTGAAGAATTCGCTGTGTGCATGTGCTTAAAATCGATAAAATTTTATTTTATTTATACAATGTTTGTTATGATGTTATTTGTGAGATAGATATAAGAGCGTAAAGACATGAATGAACGAAAAAGTTAGTAGAAAGAGCACGTGGTGGTATCGATGTAAAACTTGGCCTTGGCCTTTGGGAATTGTAATTTTGTGTTTGATGCATCTTCTGCATTCTTTACCTGCTTTTGGATCATTCTGCAAACACTCTGATTTCTGGGTCAGTGCTCACTCAAACTATACACTATTATATATCAAATCGAATATTTTCTTTCCTAACACATTCCTTTCCGACCTTTCTTTTATTATCTTCTTATTTTTATACATCAAATTCTTCTAACTCTATTTATTCTATTACTTACTTTTTAACCAAACTTCTTTTGCTTATTTTAGTTCATAAATAATCAATATTGTCATTGGAATGATTGATTACTTCTTATACGTATGAGTTTTATTAAGAGACTACTATATTACAAAATTTTTGTATCTTTCATATTGTAAGTTAGGAATTTAAGTGTGAATTTAAGTCTCATACTGGTTAGAAATAAGAAAGTAAAATATTATATAAGGATAAAGACTCATAAACCCATTGTATCATTCTAATGAAATTCTCTCTCTAAACTTAACATTGTAAAATATTTTTTTATATATATATATATATATATATATATATATATATATATAATTGTTATATTGTAGCCAAATGGTTTAGTGCAAAATATATACGTATGCCAAATTTTATTATAAATAAAGAAACCACTAACTTCAAGTAAAATTGGTTGTACCTTCATTAAAACATTTTAGAAAAAAAAAATCACGATAATTAATTTACCTAATTTTATGTATTTTAGTTGAGTATTTTTTTTTTTCAATTTTATGTTTTTGCCATTATTTACTAGTATATATTACACATTTTTCATTGTTTTATTCCATTTTAAAATTAAACTGAATAAATAATCTTATTTGAAATTTAGTCAAGTGAAAATATAAAAACAAAAAATGTGAATTTGTTAACTTTCGCTACAATTAGAACGAATTTTTTTTCGTTAATTTTTTGAGGGACTCACAAAGTATAATTTAATATTATTTAATCAAAATCATTACATAAGGATTAATTGTAAACTAACAAATTATTTCATAATGACAGCAATTTTAATGGTTATTTGAGCGCTTGTCTTTTGTGGCATAAACGTAGAATCAGTTTGAAGCAATGATGTATATAAAGAATAATGGCCAATTATGTGAGTTTAAGTTAATTACGTCATTTTCTATATTGCAAAAGCTGTGTTAGTGATTTGAATCTCGTGTCATTTCCTATCATTCTCTACTTTGCTCTTCTTTTTTTATTTAGCCACTACATTTCTATATATTTTTGTTTCTTAAACTGAATTATTGGTGCAAAAAATAAAGTCACATTCTCATTATTATTGCTATCATAAAAAACAATGCATACTGCAATTTGTTATATATAATAATATTTTCCTGTTTAATATGTAGATGATATTGTTTTTCTATTTGACTTTAAAAAATATTTTAAATTTACATTATAAAAGGTACTCACGTAAAAAATAAATAAAGCATAGATATAATATATTTTATTACAGATATAAAATATATTTTTCCGATAAAAGAAAAATATAAGATCCAATATCGAAGTTGTATGTATTCTTTTTAAAGAAACTTTGGTGTTAACTTTAATGTGTATTGTAATTTTGGATGGTTCTTAGTAAAGTGAGAAGTGAAAAGACAAGAGATAGAAACTAATAGACAAAACACATAAAAAAATGTTAAATGTGGAATAAGATTGAAGATAAATAATAAAAAATGACTCTCACATAGATTTAAAGCAAATGCCCCCATTTTATATGAGATTAAAAAAAGTAAATAACCACATCGTAAATACAATTAAATTGAAAATGTTTACAATATTTGATTCAATATAATCAAACTTTTTTATTACAATACTAGGGAAAACTCATTATCATACTTATATGTTTACATTTTAAAAAAATAAAAATAATACGAGTCATTATAAGTTTCTTCAACCGCCAGTATCAAAAACTTTCAAAGGTGAAAGTGGAAAAGTAGAAGGCAAAAAAGAAAAAAGGAGACTGAAAATTTGATTTCTTACGATAATATTACTTGAAAATTATCGCATCAAAGTCATCCAGAACAGGTAGCAAATGATGACAGGGTTTCCTAACTGGTGGAGCATGCATCCACCATCTTTCATCCCTCCCCAGTATCTTCTTCCAGCTTCTTCATTTTCTTTTAATCTTTTCACCCAAAATCCAGACCCTCCTCTTTCGTAAGTCAAAATTTCTTCATTTCTTTTCTCTGTCTGTCATGGCGCTGTCATCTATGTTCTATACCAACGTTGTTGTCGTGTCTCGTAAATGCTACAAAAGTATACTACTTTACATTCTTTAACTACGGGATGATCAAACAACTATACGCATTTCTGGAATTGGTGCAAAGTGCAAAGATAAATTCTTTTCACATGACGTATCTGAGACAAAGATTTGCTGTTTCTGTTTGTTTTGCAGCACTGGATTATCCGGAGAAGAAGAGAAACTTGGTTTCATCGATTTTCAGCCGAAAACGTTGGGAAGCTGGGATGTCCAAATTCTTAACACTGCTTCTTATGGAGTTTCTAATAACTTTGATGAAACAAAGCAAGAAAATTCTCAAAGGGGCACTTTGTACGAACATGGGCGTCAAGAATTTCAGCCCGCTGACTCATCTTGGTCACACATGGTGCCTGTTTCTTCTCCCGGCTCTTCTTCTGTCACTGCCACCATCAGTGGTAATAATAATATATTGGATTTCACTTATAATAACTCACATCACAGAAAACATCTTCTACAAGACCAAATATCCGAGGTAACAAAAACTAAAGATCTTGCCGGAGTTCTTGTTAATTCTTGTTATTTAACTCCTTCTCTTTCTTATGCTCAAAGTGTAATAGCACAGCAACACTTGGTGTTTGTAAGAAAGCTAGGGTTCAGTCATCTTCAAGTCATACACCTCTCAAGGTGACTCCTTTCATTTTTTTTCCTTGTATCTTTCTCACGCGTGGTGAGTTATATCTTATTGTTGTCTTTCTTAGTTGTCTGTATTCGAGATTAATATTCTTTTGCTATCAAATAATTGTTTTGGAAGAAAGAAAAACACACATTCAAGTAATGATTTTCATGTATGAATCTTAATCAGGTTCGGAAGGAGAAGCTAAGTGATAGAATAACAACACTTCACCAACTAGTTTCCCCGTTTGGAAAGGTAACTAATGAACTCAACTATAACTGTTCAGTTATTATTATTGTTATTTAAGAAACCATTATCACAAGTGTTTTATTTAAGAAATCCCCATGAACATTCTTTTCAATCCTCCCATGATCCAACTTACATTTCGTTTGTGATGTGCTTCACTTTTGCAGACTGACACAGCTTCTGTCTTGTTGGAAGCCATTGGATATATAAGGTTTCTGCAGGGTCAAATTGAGGTGATGTTTCTCCCACATATATTATGTATACTAATTAATGTAAGTTTTTCAGAGTGGGTGAAAGCATGCACTTAAAGTTTTACCAATATTGAGAATGCTTTCTCCAAAAACACTCTTACGAGTTATGGCCGATATAAAATTTTATTCCTTTTTCCCATCCTTGGATTCAGGCACTAAGTTCTCCTTACTTGGACGATGCATCAAAAAACACGACGAATCAACAGTCTGTAAGCACCCATTTCCCAAAGACTTGACACACTAGTTTTAGAAGGACAAAAAAAATTACCTATATTTGTATGTACTAGAATATATATAATTGAAGAGAATGTTTCTTTTTTCAAACAACAGGTTGATGGAGAAAGAACCTGTGTTTTTCCAGAGGATCCGGGTCTGGTATGCTTTATTGGATCCATCACTTCATTATAAACAAATATTAGCAGCCCTTATTTGCAATTATTGAAATATTTAAATAGCCAAAAGAACTCGAATGAGATAAGGCTGAAGTCAAAAAAGATTCAGACTTGAGAGAGAAGTGAAATTAGTAATTGACACTTTTTATTTTTACCTTTTGCCCTCTTTTCTATTCCCATGTAGCTGTTGAAAGAGAATAATGGCCTGAAAAGAAAAGGAGGAACAAACCAGGTACGTATAAAAGAACAAGTTTAGTATTGTTATGAATGTAGCAATGAAGTGAGAAAGTTTGCATGGTTAATCTGAATATGAATAATTTGGTATTTGATTATGCGCAGGAAGCAGAAGATAAAGCAAAGGAGTTGAAGAGTAGAGGGTTATGCTTGGTGCCGGTGTCTTGTACCCAACATGTTGTGACCCAAAATGAGTGGCACGGAAGAGGATTTTAAACATCATGTACTCACTCTGATCTAGGTACAAGGATTTGGTATTCAAATATTTTGCTTCTTCTAAATATGCATTATCAAGATCCAACTGAAATTCTTCTGTTCACATTATTGAAATTACATTCAGCCTTCTTCTATGACAAATTTGCATGGAGACATGCATGCATGTAGAAGTAAAATGAGGTAGTTCAAGTCTCAGTATATAATGAGCGATTGGATAATTTTGTTTGTGGTGTTGAAGAATTGTATTTGTTGAGAATTTGTAATTGTGGGGTTTGGAAGATGCATTTGAGACATTTAATGTTGTTGTTTTGTAGGAAGAAGGTTTGAATGGTGATTGTGGAATTGTATTTGTTGGTTAGTGAGTGTAATTGGAAAAGCGAACAAGTTGTTGTCAGAAGGTTATGGCAGACATTCATGTGGATGGATTCATACATGGACCCCATCATCTTACTCTCTCCATTCATCTTGGACCACTTTCCTATATACTCAAGTGCACCCCTTCTATTCCCACCTCACTCTTTCATCATCATGACATGCATGTTACATCATCTCACCCATACATTGCTCTGTATTAATCTTCTTATTTCTTAATTTTACATGTTCTTTTTTCTAGTAAAAAGCCCAAACCACATGGGCCTCGTATCTCTACAACACAAGGGAAGTTGCATATGGGCCTCATTTGGGCCTTGGCCTGCTCTTTCACAATGTCTTTATATGTTTGAATGAAAGTTCGTTGCGTGAGTTCGGAAGTGTCCATACACACAATAAGACTATGTGTCATTTTATTTATTTATCTCAATATATTAAAAATATGAAATTTTGTAATTATCATAAAATGATATAACAGTTAATTTAAAACAGTAAATAATTTTTATTATTTTTTTTATAAACATGATTTTTATTATTTTTATTAAAAATATATTAGATAAAAAGGTGGTCATACTTTTTCCCGTTTTTTCACTTTATCACCTTCGGAAAATAAGAGATTGTCACCGTTATACACTAGTTTTATTAATGTTAAAATAAAAGAGTATCTATAAGTATAAAAGCAAATGTTTATAAAAGTACAAGAGCAAAACAATATAATTCCAATTTGACAACACTAGTTCATTAAAGTAACAACATTAATTCATTAAAGTAATTGTTGCATTCCCTATACAAATTTTAATTGATGTCAATTAGAGCTGTCAAAATGGGTTGGAATCCGCGAGTCAACCCGGCTCATCACGGGTTCGGGCCGGGTTGGGTTGAAATTTTCTTACAAATTTTAATACGGGTTGATTTTTAACCCGACTCATTTAGAACTCGGCTCATCCGGGTTGAACCCGTGGTGAGCTGGGCTTGCTCACTAACCCGTAGATAAAAGGATCACACAAGTGTTTTATTTTATTTTATTAAGTTGGGCTTTACATTTGAGTCATGTTAGGTTGTTTTTTTATCAACACATAAATAATTTGTAATTTTTTTTATTTTGGTTTGTATTTGGAATGTATTAAAGTTTATTTAGAGTCTAATTAGAATTATAATTTAGTTTTGACCGAAAAAAATTAAAAAAAAAAAAAATTAATTCAGTGAACCCGTGAGCCAACTCGTTTAACCTGCCAACCCGTGGTGAGTCGGGCCGGGTTCGAATTTTTTTGGTTCGCTAAAAAGTGAGCCGGGTTGGATTGGCTCACTAAATTATCAACCCGTGGTGGGTCGAGTTGGGTCGAGTCGGATTACCTGTTTTGACAGTACTAATATTAATATACTCATTCTATTAAGAATATCGAGTGTGAAAAGAAAAAACGATAACAAGCATCACAATGGATTTAACTATTGTTTAGTAGTGAAATATAGGTCTAATTAGTTTCTAAAATATTTCAACTATTATTAACTATCACAATTTAACTTTACAAAAATACTTTCCTAAAATAACGTTTCTAAATAGTAAAATAAAATAAAACGTAAAGTTAAAGTATTTTTTTTAGATTTATTTTCTTAAGTAACTTGATCTACAACAGATCAATTTTCAGCTTTTTCAACTATTTTTTTCAGCATAATCTGTCCAATGATTGACTCAAAATTAGATAACGACGTCACTTTTGCCGATTTTATAAAGTTTTGACTAAAAGGTATACGTGTGAACCTTTATCTAATCATGTACGTTTGTTCCTAGAGTTTAATATTGATATATATAGTACAATAAAATTGCTCCATACCGCTAATTAATAGAATATCATCTTTGGTTGTAGTATTTTTTTTTAAATAATTAATATAAACTCAGTGAATTTATTATATGGGTTAATTTATGACTATACAGAAACATAAAATTCTCTATTTATTAGAAAGAGATTCACTATCATTGTTTACAGTTCTCTTCAAATGAATATATTAATTAAAGCCGAAAGATAATATATTGATTTTCTATGTGCTATTGTGACGTTGTTTTTTAATGCATAATAATATATTGTGGAAGTGTGGACACACCCATAAAAGTGGTGGAGAAGTGGGCCTCGTGAGAAGCATGCGCTATTTCTTTATTATTGTTATTTTTACAAATTTTGTAGTGTTTTTCGATTCAGCTTCGGATAAGGGACCAATTTAAGTGTGTTTGGATTCACAGAATCATTCAGTGCTATTAATCCATTTGAACCAAACACGCCATTAATCATGTTAGGAACTATAATACTACATCACATGCACAAAGCATAGTAGCTTCTGTTAAGTTTTGACAAAAAAAAATATTATTTTTTTTATTAATTTAACTCGTGAGCCAACTCGTTTAACTTATCAACTTATAGTAGATTGGATCGGATTTAAATTTTTTTAGTTCGCTAATAAGTGAGTTGGATTGGATTGATTCACTAAATGATCAATCCATGATGAATCGAGTCAAATCGGACTAGATTGAGTTATACATTTTGATAATTCTAATTTGAACCAAACACACCATTAATCATGTTAGGACCTATAATACTACATCACATGCACAAAGCATAGAAACAAGAAAAATCACACAAAAACATTATTTTCGGCACCAAATATGAATAAAGGTCTGAATTATTGAAAATACGGTCGTTAAAAAACTTAATTATTATAATTAACTGATGCGAAACTAAATTGTCATAAAGACAGCAAATCCATTACTAAATGTAACTAATAACGTCTTTTGGCTTCTGAAAGTTTTTCCACTGATTAAACTTTTCGGTCGCAATTGTTACGTTACGGTTTATTCACGTGTTTGATTATAAAAGTATAAAAATTGCTATTATTGTCAACTTTTTTTGTTAGTTCAAAAGGAAAAATCTAACATGTCACAATCATTAAAACGACAGTTATCTACGTTCATACGAACCAGTAGAGCAAAGAAGTGTGATTTGAAATGGATTCGAAAATATAAATGTGAACGTTCCTTATGTGTGAATGCTAGATAACTAGTCTTCTAGATAACTAGTCTTCTTTCGAGGTGTCACTAATCAATAGTCTCTGTCACTAATTGTGTTTTGTTTTTTAGTGACTGAATACAACTATTATTCTTGATAAAATACATGGATTTATTCAACTTTCACATAATTTTCATTTTGATCTCTAAAATTTGTCACTTTTAGTTCAATTTTTTAATACTTGTACTTTTTATAGTTAGGGATCAGATTAAATAATGATGCAACAAATATATTCATCTCTACATAATAACTTTGTCAAAGGAACTGTCATGTTATATGTAATTTTTTACTATCTATGGTTTTTTTTTTATCTGTTTACAAAAGTTTATTTTTAGTTTAACATGTTTATTGATTGATTTTATTCTCTTGCCAATTTTAGTTCCTCAATTTTTTAAGTGATTGTTTTAGTGTTTTTTTCTTTTATCAAGTATTACGTTTAGCTCTTTTCAACTTTTATTTAATGTAATAACAATGCAATTAAATGTTATTAGAAAAAAAAAATTATGGCAATGAAATTGAAAGTATTAACAATTATGTGGTGTGAATGGTGACTCTCTTGATCAGGCATCTTCTCTCTTGGTCAGGCATCTTTACTGCATGACCAGAATCTCACAGCAAAAACAAAACAAAAACAAATACCTTCAAATTTGATGGCATATGATAGGGACACAATGATAAAACTGTATAAGAGATTGTTCCTTCACTCTCTCACAAATCAGTGCATAAGAACATGATCTGCATCTACAAATCCATACACAGAGTGTATCTATTCAAACGAACACAATGCAAAGGTAAATTGTGTAAAAATAAAATTAAAAATATCTTACCGAAAATATTAACATCTAAAGTTAAGTTTGTTGTCGAAATAATCACCTTGATAATATAATTAAAAACATAAAAAAAAAGTTTAGGAATTAAGCTGGGTAAAATATTTGTTTAAAAATCAAAACTAAAATTATCTAAAATTGAGATGCTAAAGAGATGCTTTTTTCCAAATAATTTTACCAGTATTATATAAACTATTTTAATATTATAAAGGAACTCTTGAATAAAAAAAAATCGGTTATAGGAAATTTATTTTTATTTCATGCTTTTGTTTCAAATTTATATCTGTAAACTTTATTTTAAGTATTAAGTGTAGTAAGAAATAGTGTAAATTTTAACGATTGAATGTCAATTTGTAATTTTACATAAAATTGTATAACATATTTTCATTAATTGAATTGACTAAAAAAGTAACTATTTATGCAATCATGTAACATAATTTAGATCGATCAAATTTGAAAGCATTAAAATTACGTTTGACTATATTTCGCTAAGAATTTAATTAATACGAGTCTAAATTATTTGAGTTTTTACTCTACCTTTCAGATTTTTTAAATTATAACTTCACACATATAACAAACATAATTTATCCGGTGAAAATAAAGATTAATAAACATTTAGTATAAACTTATTGATTATAGGAAATATTAATAATTATTCACATCCAGATCATTATGTTTGCAACATGAAACATGCATGGAGAAAAATAAATAAAATATATATATATATATATATATATATATATATATATTCAAAAGATGGAAATTTTTTTAATAAAATTATATTAAAAATTTCACACAAAATAATACAAATTTATAATATATAAGTGAGTGTATATTTTATTTTTGATTATGTAAAATTAAATGAATGAAACTTATTATTTTGAGAATTTATTGTATTATTACCTATTAATAATATCTAATTTCACACTCGATCGATATGCATGTGTGCATTAAAATAAGTAAGTTATTAGAACATAAAAATTCCTTAACTTAGTCATGAAACATTTCCATAGTTGTTTTCATTCATTCTTCTTGTTTCTTTTCTGTTGTTCAGTAGTGGCATGTGCTGGTTTTGCAGATAATGGTGGACTCACCTCTGACAATGTGAGTCTTCGTTTCCCACATGAAACCGGATATTATGGGTTTAGGGTAAAGGTATATTTCATTCAAATATTTACCCAACAGTTTAAACTCCTCAACTTTTGTCCTTTATACTTAAAGTGTGTTATGCTTTTCTATATTTGCACCGTCTCCGTTAAATATTTCAGAGAGAAAAAATTAAAAAACAACAGTTTGGCCGTAAGTGTGAACATGATGCAATTGAAGGACGCAACCTGAATTAGTTTTTTATTATATATTGTTGTCGCAATTAGAAAAGGTGATTACAATAATTGAAGCAACATTTGACTCGTGAGTCGCGGCTATGATGAACATGTTCAGTGGTTCTATAATTGCAACATAAAAATATTACTGTAAGTTGCTTAGAATGATGAGACACGGAGAGAGAGTTGGTTCCAGATATGCATGGAGAGAGTGGCCGTATGAACACGCAAATTCATCTCTGATTGAGCCAGAGTTCGCAAGCACTGACATCACTCTCCATATATATGCTATGCATGAAAACATTATTAGTTAAGTTGTTGGTCACTTGGTCGTGTGTGTCGATTAAGGAGAATGGAGAAGGAAGTGGAGCTTGGTTCTCTTGAAGGGGAAGAAGTGTCTACCCAACACATTCCACAGACGCAGAGACGCAAGGGTGGTTTTGTGACCATGCCTTTCATCATTGGTGGGTGCAATAAAGTGTACTTAATTTCTGATTTAAAATACTTGGATTTTGTTTTCCTTTCACTCAATGGTTCTCTCTGGTTGATATGGCAGCAAATGAGGCACTTGCGAGGATGGCAAGTTTGGGCCTTTTGCCCAACATGATACAGTACTTGATGGGGAGCTACAAGCTTCACCTTGCCAAAGCAACCAAGATACTTCTCTTGTCTTCTGCTTCCAGCAATTTCACCCCTGTGGTTGGTGCTTTCGTTGCTGATTCTTATCTGGGTCGATTCCTCACTATTGGGTTAGGTTCCGCCATCAGTTTTCTGGTATTCTTTTTCTTCTTCAATGATTCAGTTTTGGAGCTTGCTTCTTCTCTTGCTCTTTTTAATTCTGCAATTTCAGAAAAGAATTAGCTGATTAATTAGAAAGCGGTTCTAGATCTTAATAATGACGGTGTGTAACCATTTTCGGAAAGAAATGTTCACAAGATATGTTTTTCTGGACTGGGGTGTAGGGCATTTTCTGAAACAGAAGGTAAAGCCGGTCACTTTTAAGATGGGAATGAAATTAGTTATTGAGAATACTATATATATATACGATTCCATACGGTCAATTGGATTCCTAAACCCTCTGATTCTGTTCAAATCTCTTCGAACATAACCCTTTTCTGTTGTTCACAATTGGATGCACGACAATCATTCATGAGAAAGAGAGAATAATACAAGTGAAAAGTGGCATCAAAGTTTCATGTTTTTGTGAATGCTAGATAGGTATATACCAGTATAACAGAAGAGAATATTTTATGTATACTTTTCCATGATTCTATTGCACATCGATTTTTAAACTACCTTTAGGACAAATTTGCCAATCTTGTGAACCCTGTTTGTTTGATTAAGAAGTGGTGTGATCAGAAAAGTGTTTTTGTTTGGCCACAGGGAATGTCACTGCTGTGGTTAACAGCTATGATCCCACAGGCACGACCACCACCTTGCAGCCATGATTCTGAAGGCTGTAAATCTGCAACAGGAGGGCAAATGGCAATGTTAATCTCGGCCCTTGCACTCACATCAATTGGAAATGGTGGTTTAGCATGCTCCTTGGCATTCGGTGCAGACCAGGTTAACAGAAAGGATAACCCCAACAACAGGAGGATTTTGGAAACATTCTTCAGCTGGTACTATGCTTTTGCTGCTATTTCTGTCATCATTGCACTCACTGTGATAGTTTACATCCAAGATAATGTTGGATGGAAAGTGGGTTATGGAGTTCCAGCAGCACTCATGCTTTTGTCTACCATCTTCTTCCTCCTTGCCTCTCCACTTTACGTAAAGAACAAAGTACAATCCAGCTTGTTCACTGGATTTGCACAGGTCATCACTGTTGCCTACAAGAACAGAAACCTATCATTACCACCTAAGAACTCCCCTCAACTTTACCACCACAAGAAGGACTCAGATCTTCTTGTTCCAACTGATAAACTAAGGTAACATCAAATTCTCATCTTTTCATATTTTTTATACCCTGTGCATCATCAAACCCTTAACTTCAACTCGTGTTTTACTGTCCAGTTTTCTGAACAAAGCTTGCGTTATAAAAAATCCGGAACTAGATATCGCCCCTGATGGTTCAGCATCAAATTCATGGACACTCTGCACAGTGGATCAAGTAGAGGAACTCAAAGCCATTATCAGAGTAATTCCATTGTGGTCTACAGGGATCATGATGTCAGTGAACATTGGAGGCTCATTTGGGTTACTGCAAGCTAAATCCCTGAATAGACACATCACCTCACACTTTCAAGTGCCACCCGGTTCTTTCAGTGTAATCTTGGTGCTTTCAATATTTGTATGGATAGCTGTGTATGACCGAGTCATTCTTCCAGTAGCATCAAAGATAAGAGGGAAACCAGTGAGGATAACTGCAAAGAGAAGAATGGGACTTGGTCTACTTTTCTCTTTTATCCATCTTGTAGTTTCAGCAATTGTTGAAACCACACGGCGAAAAAGAGCGATCGAAGAGGGGTATCTTAATAATGGGCATGCGATTCTGCACATGTCTGCAATGTGGATTTTCCCACAACTCATCTTGGGTGGCATTGCTGAAGCATTCAATGCAATAGGCCAAAATGAGTTTTATTACACAGAGTTTCCTAAGAGTATGTCCAGTGTTGCTACTTCTCTTTCTGGACTTGCAATGGCTGCAGGAAACTTGGTATCTAGTTTTGTGTTCAGCGTGATAGAAAACGTTACTTCAAGCGGAGGAAAACAGGGTTGGATTTCAGATAACATTAACAAGGGTCGTTATGACAAGTACTACTGGGTTATTTCTGGATTGAGTGCTCTTAATATAGTGTATTACCTAATATGCAGCTGGGCTTATGGACCTACCGTTGATGAAAAGGTAGGTGAAGAAAATGGTTCCTCAATGGAGGAGGAAGATTCAACTGAACTTAGGAATGGAGGTGAAGTTGACAAAGACTTCAACAACAGTAAAGAAAATGGTTCAAAGGATTAAGTGTTTGATCATTGCTATCTATTGATTCACTCTCAAATATGAATGTTGTAGAACATAAATTTTATGAGAGGGAACAATGATTTCCTACGTAGCAAGTGCTTGTGATCACTTTACTTATAAACACTCTGTTCATAATACAGTTAGTGTGGATACAAAGTTCTGTTCTGGGCAATTGGAGTTAATATCAATGTATAATTAAGTCAAAGTTCCAAATTTTTCTTTTAGGGCAAAACTAATACTCTTTTTATTTTGTTACTTGGGATGAATTAAAAAAACATTGTCGCATATTAGTGAAACTTAAATCTAAAGATTATGAGATATTTGGTTTAATTTTTTTTTGTTTATTACGAATTTATAAAGTGATTTTTTTTTTTAATTTTTGATTCCTTGTTTATTAAATATTTTATGCAATTAAATTATTATGGATAAAAATTAGGATACAAAATATATTCTATACGGTCATATATTTTACAAATTATCAGTATTAAGTTAAAATATTTTTAACATTTTCTTTTTTAAATATGCACTATGGACTAATTCTTGCAAACATTAATAAAATAAAAAGATAAACTTACAAATAATAAATCGCATCTCAATTTAAATCAACATCATATCATTACTTCATAGTCAACCACGAACTCCTCCTACAATCCGCGTCTCACGTGGTACCTTTAAGAGTCAAAGTTATTACAACCACTTCATTTTTTTTAAGAAAAAATATAATAAAAAAAAAGATAATGAACCCAACTTAGATCTAAAATTTAAAAATTAATGGATTTATGGTCTTGTATTAAACTTTCTATTTTTTACTTATTACAGGGCTAAAAAACGCTAGTAAATTTTTTAATACACGATGCTTTTTTGACACCTGCATAGCTAAAAATATAAGATATGAAATTGATTAAATTAGTCAAAATATACAATTTATTGAGTTCTATGCATTTCATTAATGAAATGTCATGAAAACATCAGGTATATATTAATTCAGTTTATTTTCATTTGTCATTGTCAATGTAGTACATAATTAATTAAGAAATATAATCATGACCTATAACTATTTTTTTTCTTGAAGTTTCATATTATATTATCAACTCGAGACACTATATTATCATTTTTCTCGTTTATTTATCTTATTATTTTAGCTTTCTTATTTGCTACTTGGGAGTTAGGTGAACATAAGCATATAAAAGTTACAGATAATGCTATCTTTAACTTTTAAAAAGATATAGATAATAGAAATAATTCATTATATAATCAAATAAGAAGATAAAGAAGTGTAAAAAGTTTTAAAACGAGAGATGAAAAGTGTTCGTACAAATTATTATTACTCTATTATGGCAATAATAATAATAATAAAAAAAAGAGGATAATAATCATTATTCTTTTTTAATTACAATCTGTTACTTCCTTTTTTTTTCATTTCAAATAAATTGTTTTCTTACAAGATCTACTTATATTAATACTTTTATTCAACAAAAATAAGGAGGTATTGAATTTTTTTTAAATGAAAAATATATGTATTTTCCATAAAATAACATAACAAAATTTAGAACGTCATTAAGATCTAGGAAAATTATGTTGATTTGATTAAAACTATATTATTTGAGACGAGTTTGAGGTTTAAGTTTTATAAGTAAAAATAACATATGAGAAAGAATATTTTATGTTCCAAACACACATAATAATACATCAACAAAAAAAAATTATAAATATTGGACATCAACAGTAAGTAAAATACTTAACAAATTGGCACATGATCCAACGCTTCCCCTGCACGACCTTCGTATCTTTTTTAATGAATAATTAAGAAAAGAAAACGGAGAAAAAAGCTTAATGAATCATGGTTCTATCCAATTATTGGTTAATCATACTTAATCGGCACAGCACTTCCATGTAAACTTTGTAATTCCATGAAGAAAGCACTTCCACTTAATATATAGTGCTGTCTTTAATATTTTAAACATTGCCTCCTTCCTTAATATAATGAATAAATAATTGAAGTTACTAAAATAATCTTTATTGAAAAATGTGCGAGTGTTTTTCTTATAACTAGAATCAAGAAAATACACTCATTCTCTTATATAAATAATAATGACTAGGTGTTTGTGAAGAGTATGCAGATTTTTACTTTGTAGTTCTTTCTCTGCTATTTGTTCTTACTTTTCTCTGTATCAGACATGGACAAGGAAATGGAGGTTGCTGCACACCAACACATGAATCCACATGTACAACGTCGAAAGGGTGGCTTCATTACTATGCCTTTCATTATAGGTAAGAAAAAAAAGTTATGGTAATGAGTTTTAGATATTTGTTCAGTTTGATTTGTGTTAAGAGATGGACTTTTTATAAGTCTAAGTTAATCTTTCCTGAACGGTTTCTAAAGTGAGGTTTGAGTCCTGTATATTATAAAATTATTTTATCTTGACGTAGAACTCATAAGATCGTTGAAAATGAGTTATATTGCAGCAAATGAAGCACTAGCGAAGTTGGCAAGCGTTGGACTTATTCCAAACATGATACTGTATTTAATGGGAGATTACAGAATGGGAGCAGTGAAAGCAACTAAGATTTTGTTCTTGTGGTTTGCTGCTACAAATTTTGGTCCTGTGCTTGCTGCATTTGTTGCTGATGCATATTTGGGTCGTTTTCTTTCCATTGGTTTAGGTTCAATTCTCAGTTTCCTGGTTCGTATCTCTGCCTTTCTATTCTATTTCTAATCACAGATTCTTTGTAAAAGAAAAACGATTCTAAACTAATATTTACGGCTTCAGATCTTGATTCTGCTAATCAAGTGAGTCGGTGTCCATCCAAAACAAAAGGAAGCATAAAATTTGACAATATATATATATATATATATATAATATTTAAATAGTGATTAATATATTCCAAAATATAACAAGAAAAAGATACTAAGTAAACGTTGCGTATACATATACATTTTGACTTTTACGCAAAACCCATGAAATTATTATAATGATTAGATATGATATTCATATTTCTTTTTCACATATTTTTTATCAATAAAGAATTATATAGTTATATACTTAAAAGAAATATTAGTGTCATTCATTGACAACATCCAAAATTTCTATTTAATAATTAAAGAATTTGTGAGTGTGATTTAAGACCTTTGATACACTGATATGATACAATATATAACTATGATATTTGTTGTGCTAACATAATATGATAATATAGTTTTTTTTTTCTTCATTATGATGTATTTCTTATTTCAAAGAGCAGAGTTAGGTTTATCTTGAGAGGATAAACTTTTCTCTTTTTCTCATATTATATATACTAAAATGTTAATAAAGGGAATTTTAAACGTTTTGCTCGTAAAACGTAATGATATTACAGTAATACACTCGATGTGGAACTTCGAAGATTAACTCATGCCAAGAAAATAAGATTATAAAGTATAGTTAAAGGAATTTTGACTGAATTTGAGGAGAATTTTGCAGGGAATGGCTGTGATGTGGTTAACTGCCATGATCCCAGAGGCAAGGCCATGCAGCCATTCAACTGAAAACTGCAAATCTGCAACAACACCACCTCAAATGGCTATCTTACTCTCTTGCTTTGCTCTCATATCCATTGGAGGTGGTGGCATTTCATGCTCCTTGGCATTTGGTGCAGACCAGCTTAACCAAAAAACCAAACCCAACAATCAAAGGATCTTAGAAAGCTTCATAACTTGGTACATAGCTTCTCAAACCATTGCTGTCGTTTTTGCCTTGACGGGAATAGTTTACATCCAAGACCATTTTGGTTGGAAACTGGGCTTTGGGGTCCCAGCAGCACTCATGTTCTTCTCCACTCTCTCCTTCTTCCTCATTTCCCCACGTTATGTGAAGCAGAAACCAAACACCAGCTTGATCACTGGCTTTGCCCAAGTGATTTTCGTTGCCTATAAGAACAGAAAGCTTTCATTTCCACCTAAGAACTCCACTGGCAATGGGGTGTATCACCGTGACAAGGACTCAACCCTTATCGCCCCAACTGATAAACTAAGGTTGAGAGCAAAATCATGCATTACCCTGATGATCTTGAGTGCCATGAACTGATAAAGTTTTTGACTTGATGCTTACTTATTATTGTAGGTTTCTAAACAAAGCTTGCATCATCAGAGACAGAGAACGGGATATAGCCTCTGATGGGTCAGCTTCAGAAAAATGGAGTCTTTGCACAATAGAGCAAGTTGAAGAACTGAAGGCAATCATTAAGGTTGTTCCCATTTGGTCGACCGGTATCATGGTGGCAGTCAGCACAAGCCAAACATCACTTTGGTTGCTCCAAGCTAAAACCATGAACAGACATGTCACTTCAAGCTTCCAAATTCCAGCAGGCTCTTTCGGAGTATTCATGATGCTTGCAGTATGCATAACTGCGGGTGTCTATGATCGTGTCATTCTTCCTGTAGCTTCAAAAGTGAGAGGAAAACCAGTCACCATCAGTGCCAAAAGAAGAATAGGAATTGGACTGTTTTTCTCCTTTTTGGACTTTGTGACTTCAGCAATTGTTGAGAGTATCAGGAGGAGGAAAGCAATAGGAGAGGGGTTTGTAGATAATCCTGATGCAGTGTTGGAGATGTCTGCAATGTGGCTTATTCCTCATAATATTCTGTGTGGTATAGCAGAAGCCTTTAACACCATAGGCCAATCAGAGTTCTATTACTCAGAGTTTCCAAGCAGCATGTCAAGCATTGCTGCATCTCTTTTCAGCCTAGGATCTGCTGTGGGAAACTTGGTGGCTTCTCTTATACTCAGCATTGTGGATAATGCTACTTCCAAAGGTGGAAAACAGAGTTGGGTTTCTGATAACATCAACAAGGGTCACTATGACAAGTATTATTGGCTTCTTGCCATAATGAGTGCTGTTAATTTTCTTTACTATTTGGTTTGCAGTTGGGCTTATGGCCCTAGCGCTGAAGCAGTCTCAAAGAAGGAAGAAAGAGGGAAAAGGGTTCATGATCAACAACAAGAGGCAATGTAATGAACTCCAATAAGTGTTCTCTTAAAGTTAATTAATCATGTTTTTACTACCAAATGGGAGACATATACATAATTTGGATATTGTAACCTTTTTTTAATGATCAGCTTCTGTGTGCTATAGTACTATATAGAAAAAACTATGTTTTGTACAACTTGCATTCATGAATAAATATTTGGCAGTTGCGTCTTGAATATTAGTAAAAGGTACAAGTCTTATATTACTTAGTTTATATTCTTCCAAAGAGTTTATACAGTAAGACTCTCCATGTAGAATGGATGCAACGATTTTATACAGTGATATACTTATCATACCAAACTTGTCACCTTTCGGCTTTATTTTCTTTCTTACAATTCAGACACAAGCATCAGACATCAAAAGTAAACAAGCACAGAAAGAATCAAAAGAAATACAACTCGGTTTAAATTTTAACAGCTCCACCGTGAATGTGTTCACTTGGACATGAATTGGTTTGGAGGAGGAACGTTCAATGTTTGACCACTTTGCTGTTTTGCATGGTTTTGTGCAAGAATTCCATTCCATCCTGCGTGGAAATTGCAATAAGGTCTGTCAGATAATGATTAAGAATGTAAAATTGAATGAGGGTAGAAGAGAAGGAAGGAGGTGAGTTACCAAGAGCAGGGTCAAGTCCTCTTATTTTTAGCTCTCTGAACTCTTGACAAAGGGAACAGCATGGACAAAAGATGTGAGAGACTATGTCCGTGTATGGTGCTTCCACCAAATTGTACCTTTTTCTCAATTTTGTTCTGTACTTTGACCCCATTATCCATTGAGAGCACAAAGCAGGCATCATTAATAGGTAAATGAAGCTCCCCAGATGACAACCTGAAATCATTTGAATGTGTCAATTGTTAGACAATCCTAGAGAAAAACCAATACATAGGAAAACATTACATTATCTTTAATTTGAAATTGAATATAATGTTTCTGAGAATTTTTTACTGTGTTGTTTAATCTCTCTATTTCTGAGTAATAGAATACTACGACTCACTCTTGAATTTCAATGTTATAGGTTCAAACATTTATATCCAAAAGTGGAAAAAATTGTGAGAAATCAATGCATGGTGAGCTAGGTGTAAGGATCCGTACTAAGTTCTCCACCATCTAATATTTCTGCTATCTGCCCAAATGTTACACACGGGAAAAATGATGTCATAACAGCTGCAACCAAAATGAAAGTATGCATAATTAGATCAACCTCACTGCATATTGTGAAGCAAATAAAGATAAATGAATCCAGTAATGAAAAGCGCTACTACGTTCATTAAGGTTATCTTTCTAGAACAAGTTTGAACGTGTAATCTAGTAATTAAAGTAAAGTAGATAATACCATTTGTCTGATTCTCATGACAGTCAAATAGTCCAGTGCTCCATGGACTCCCTATTGGCTGAACTGTATCAGCTTCATACCTTGGAGCAAATGAACCAATGGCTTCATTCTGTTGAATCTTCTGATCCTCACTGGTCTGCATCTCACCTTTTTTCTTTCCTGAAAAGGTCTGACAAAAACCAAAACAATGAAGGAAGCCTAGAATTAAACCAACTGCAGAAGCAGATTGCTCTTGCAAATGCTGCTGGACTTACAAATAAATAAATGAATGAAACTGCAGCATTTAAAAGAGCATTTGGAGTATGAAAGGCCAGAGGGTATTGTAGAAAAATCGTGTATCTCATTTAATTGATAAAAATATATTAAGAACTTTAGAAAGAAGTTTCATGCTCGGACCTGGACAACTGGATGGAAGAGTAGACTTTGAAAGTCGTAGATAATGGAATGAAAACAAAACCAGATTTTGGAGCTAATAGCCGAAATGCTTGACACCAAAGTGAGTACATGCACTGATATCTTAATGTACGCAAAAGTCAAGTCAAATAAACAACTCAACACCACTGTACTCTATTCTCTTGAGAATATACTCTGCTAAAGTAAAAGGTAGAATCAAGTTGTGGTGACAATCATGAACAGTATGAAAGGTTTTGTTCGAGTTGACTAACGTTATTCAATGAAATCATGCAATGCATTGCAAACATGGGATCATTTTCCTTTTGGGTCAAAGGATCACCTCTTAATAAGGTTCAAAGCCATAATGTGAATGTGTAACTTAAGCGGATTTTGCAGACGCGTCTTCTTTAAACTGAATTCATGCCAATATGGTGTTATTCAAGTCGATTAGATTCGGTATCATTTATAATTGAGTCCAAACATACTCATTGTGTTTAGAGAAATTACAACAATATTCTCTATGTTTTCTTCTAATTATACTTGCACTTCTTTTTAATGTGACAAAAAATCTCTTAATTATTGTGATTTCATCATGATCGCACTTTTTCTTTGCAAACTTTGTCAACTCGATTTAAAACAAATTATAGCAGCACTTGTAAGGCTTGTTGTAATTATACTTTTACGCCTTCCTTTTTTTTTATTATTATTTTTACACACAATTTCCTAATTTTTGCAACTGGGTTATAGCAAACAGTGCCTAATATTTATAATGTAATTTTTAATGTAAAAAGTGTTCGTCTCCTTTGTTAAGAGTTCATGTCCTTGCAAATGATTTATATGTTTGAAGTTTTGGACATTTCACGTGTTTCTGTCATTTGTCTCGTAGGTATTTTTGGACAACCTGTTTTCTTTCTTTGGAGTAGGTATCTTTGAGTGATAAATTGTCATATATGGTAAATTTATTGATTCTTGTAGTTACCAAAAAGTATTTGACGAATTAACCGTCATATATGGTCAAATTTTTAATTTAAGCTTTTTAAATTTCTATAAAAACAAATAATGCGTACACTAATCGTGTAAAATCATTTATGTTATTATCCAATTACAAATTGTTGTATATAACAAGTTCTTTCAACTTTATTATTAGAAAGTTATAATAAAGTAGTAAAAAGCATTGATAAGAATTTATTTTTATCCTTTAATATACTATGAGGATATTCGAAGCAGAAATTTATGATAAAATCATACAAATTCATTCAGGAATAAAGAAATACAGAACCCAACAAAAATGTGGTTTTAGCTAGCGCTTCCCTTTTTGTTTATTTGGAACATTACACACTTGGGGAGGAAAAAAACCCTATATTGTCAAGAAACTCAGCAACAATATTCTAAGGATCTCTCCAAGTATGAATTTGGTATAAAAAACAGCCTATACAGCATTCCCTTAACAAGAAAGACTATCAGTATCAGATGGCCAGGCAAACAAAATACATACTTCCGATGGAAGACCTGAACGAATCACTCTCCAGAGTCCCATGGCACTATTCCAATATATTACCATTTCCAATGTACATCAAACGCAGCCCAGAGACATGGTCATGCCAAGACCATCTCAAATACTTACCTTTTCGGTTCCCCAAGCCCTTTCTTCAACCAAACTAGTCGCTATCCATCATTGATGGTTTCATACGCTGGATCTGTAAAAAGACACACTAAGATTATAAATCCAAGTATATGGATAAAAATAAATGGTTAAGCATTTTATGGAAAGTGAGAAAAAAAAAACTAGGGCATCTAGGGAGTAAAAGATCCAGCTTAGAATACCTTATTAACAAGCAAGTTCACTTGTTCTCTGTACATTTCCTTCAAGTCTACAATATCCGCACGTAGTTCCTCCAGCTAAACACATGGAAAGTTTTTTTTCAGTGAAAACTACAAAGTAGATAACTTTTTCATTATAAAAGTAAATAAATAAAAGGAAAGACGACAGTTTTGGCATATCAAAGTCCTATGCCCTAGTATAACTACAAGCCTACAAATTATTTTCTTCTCTTTTGCCCATTATTTTATTTATGGCCTAGCTTGTCTAGCGTTTTTCTTTCATTTGATTTCTCAGATTTTCTGAAAGGGTCACGATTCAGTAGTGCCATACTCTTGTCTGGACCCTAAAGTATTTCAAACACAAGAAAAATGATCAGAAAACAAACTTAAAGAATTAGTTCATAGGTTGGCAGTGATTTCCTTAGAGATAGAATAGGCAGGCCACTAGGTCAGGAATCCAAAAACCAAATTATGTCTAAGAAATTACTTCTAGAAAGAAAACAGAGGTTGCCAAAGTTAGAATTACCTCTTCATCACGTTCGCCCATCAATTCCAAAGCAGCAGAGTGCCTCCTCCTTAGTGCGTCTAGCTCTGACCGTAAGCCAGGTAATACAGCAGCCTCCCCACGCAACTTCTCACACTGCAGGGTGGATATGATATTCATGTCATGGTTAATGACAAGGAACGTGACCCATAAGTGATAAACAGGAAGCAAAATTCACCTGTTCTGTCATTTTGACCAGCTCGTCAGCAAGAGAATCGCGGATAGATTCCAGTGATGCCTGGAATTTGTATTATTAAAAGAAATCATCATTGTATCCCAAATAAAAGGGTCATCCAGATCACTGCCCTATGATCCAACAGCTTAATATAAATTATATTAGTGATATACTATAAGTTCTATTACTTGAACATCATGATAAATTCTCAATGATAAGAGAATGTCAAGCTATGAACAAGAATGTATGGTGCAAAACGTTTACAGGGAATGAAGGCAAGAAAAATCATACCAGGCGTGACATGTATGAAGCAAGTTCACCCTCCTTCTGACGAAGCGCAGCTTCAAAAGAACTTGGTGTCATGCTTTTCACATAGTAAGGGCTCATACTTACTTCTCCTGGGATTCTCCTATCAGAAATACTATCAGATAAGTCCAACGATGCTTGCAGAAAGTGGCTTTCTTCCAAGCTTCCAAGGGAGCTTGCACTAGATATTTTCCGAGACAGGTTTCCTACATCATAAAGAATATTAAACATATATCACAGACAACTCAGCCATAGTGATGGATAGAGAAGCAGAGCATCACACCATTCTCAAAAGCAGAAGTTTGCTTTGTAATGGGAGTTTGATCTGACGATGGAGCAGAATGAACACGGGCAGTTCTCTCCAGCTCTGATCGAGCAGCCTTTTCTTTTTCTATCTCCTGGAAACAATTAAGAACTTAACTCACGCAATACTGTACCTAGTTATTTCTTTTTTTTTTCATTTTTATGTATTGTTTCTGTTCCATAATTTGACCAAATATTCTACATAAGCTTGCTAATATAATTAATTCCAATCATCCATATAATGTTGAAACGTCCACCATAAAAGCAAGTTGACTTTCTTTTATAAATTTTTTACAGAAAAGATCATGCAGCATGAAACCAAATCTCTCCTTTGGCTGGTAATCCCATTACCCACAAAATGAGAAATGATAGAAAATTTAATCGGAGGTGAAACCAGAAGCTTCATTAACAAGTTTGCAGTGCAATATTTGAAATCCATAATCAAAAAGCTCTACCTGCTGAAGATGCTCCCTGTGTATCAGTGCCTCCTGTAACTCTAGCTTGTATTTCTGTCTAATGTCTCTGATCTCTTCCTCAAGCTGTCTCACACGACCTTCTTGAGTGTCAGCTTCCTCCTTTGCTGCAAGATATTCCTGCCTACTTTCAGCTGCCCTTTGTCTCTCTTTTTCAAGGGTCCTACTTAATTGAGTCTGTTCTGCTCTTAAACAGGAAATCTGTAATTCATTGTTAAAGCAAAAAGTCACATATACAAGAAATTGCCATTAAACATGCGATTTCACTGGAGAAATTACAAAACCTGAGCCTCAAGGACATTAATTCGAGACAAGGTCTGAGATAAGCGTTCATTCACAGATCGCTCTCTTTCCTCTGCAGTTGCAGCTTTAGCCTCAGCTTCCTGTGGGATAGGAAAAGATGGAGGAAACACAATGATATCCAGAGGGAAAGTTTCTAAAATTAAATTAAAAAAGTATTTTACTGACCTGAAGTCGAGAATTGAGAGTTCTTTCAACAGCTGCCCAAGCTTCAGCTCTTCTGGCATTTGTTTCCTGTTATAAAGTGAATTCTAGTATAGTACAGATCCCGTGGAACAAAGCCTTAAAAAACAGTAGAATAATTCTGAATCATGTGTATTAACCTGCATGGCTTCAATTTGCCTTAAAAGTGGCCTTGTGGATTCAGGAACTTGCGTAATCAGTTCCTCACACCGTCTTTCACTTGCCTAGAGAAATCCAACCAAACTATAAAATCTACCAAAAACACAAATAAAGTGGCTAAAACTTATTTGTAACAAATACAAGCAGAAAGAGTGAGAGCACCTGATAACGTTTTTGAAGATCCTCAATGTCCCTGCGAAGCATGTCTTCTTTGAAGACAGCCTGAAAATAGACAAAGAAAACATTACAGCTGGAAAATAGCATCTTGAGAAAGTTAACTCCATAAAAAGAAATGTCAGAAAATAACACAAACCTGTTGTTCCTTTCTACTTAATGTTTGTCTCAATTCTTCAAGTGCCTGGACTAGCATAGATTCACGTTCCTCAGCTTCTCTCAGACGACTTTCTAGCTCAGTTCTTGCTTCATTGTTCACACGAGCCTCAGCTAATGCTTCAGCTTCCTTAGCAGCAGCCAAAGCAGTTGTATAATATTCTTTCTGTGCTGCAATTTCATTTTGGTGTTTTTCTATTGTTTCTTGCAGCAACTTCTCTGTAGCTGTCTTGTCCCTCTTGATACTTTCTACTTTATTCTCCTCCACCTGGTTTCCATGGCATTAACCAAAAAACAATTTCAATTAAAAGTATTAGTAAATATATGGATTATAAACACATGCTACTCCAAAAAAAGAATGCCACTTCCAATGATATAGAAGATTGTCCACAACTCTACAGTAGCACACAACTATAAATGATAATTACCCTTAAAAGTAATATGAATTTAAATTATTAGCAGTAAGATGGGACTTCTATAAACAGACTACAGAAGAAAACCTTTTGCAAAAAGATAAACAATCTGCACCCAAAAAGTAAAGATAAAGCTCTACCCATTAAATTTCTGATTCCTAGATTCCATGGTGAATGAAGAGAATTATTCATTCAAAAGATACCACTAACAAATAATAACTTCTAATAATGCTTTCAGAATAATTCCATCACCTGAAGTTTAGTAGTCAAACCTTTCTTCTCCTCCTCAAGATCTCTGATCTAGCTTTCATAAAAAAAATAATTAAGACATCTGTAACAATATGTAGGTATATATACAATTGAAGATTGTGGGAAATACAACAAATAGTCTGCATACCTGAGCCCTTAGTTTCCTAATTGTGGATTCTTGAGTAGCCTGCTTTTTTGAAAGTTCTTCACCTGGGATGAGAGACAGTCTAATATGAAGAAAGAGCCTCTATAATCTCCACTAATTAAATAACTCCATGCTTCAAAGGATAAATGTTATAATTACAACCGAAAAGCCCTTCAAAAGAAATTATTAATTTCCAACCAAAACAATGAAAATTAACATTTCACACAATTTTATAATGTAACATCAGCCTTTGCCTTCCTCAATTTTATCATCTAGCTCTCCTATAAACCTTGTTCAAAGCTGTCAACCAAGCCAAACAATAAAGGTATACAAAATACCAAGTCCGAGTAAAGGTGTTTACAAAGCATTTATTACTCTATAACTATGAAAATCTTAAAAGAAATCCAGGCAAGATCTTACTTTCCATTTCCTACATTTAACACACTAAATTAAAAGCAGCTATGCAAAAATTCTATGCCCAAGTAAAAGTGCTTACAAAGCATTTACTACTCCAATAAATAAGGATATCCCTTTACAAATGTTAAAGAAATCCAAAGAAGTACCCAACTGAATAATTTAGTACTGTGAATTTTGTCCCTTTAGGCTTTAGCTGGCATACATCTAAGAGAATCATCCACATAGTCAACCCCAAAGAGATAAAAATAACAAAATATATGATTTTGTGGCCGCAGAGCCTGTATGATACAAATTTAGGTTTAATTTCAGACTGCAGTACCTTCTGCCATTACTTGGGTAATTATCTCATCCTTTTCTTTCAAGAGTGCAGCGGCATCAATTTTTTTACTCTGCTCTCGGCGAAGTGTATCCCTCTCCTTAGTGAGAGCGTAAACCTGCAATTAAAAACCAAAACAATTATAAAACCCATAACTGTAGCTCAAACTAGGCCTGCCTCTTTGATGTTGAAATGAATTTCTAACACCAATCCCCAATGCTTTAGATGCTCATGTTATAACATTAAATTATAATTTATCGTCTCTGCTTCCATGGAAACTTGTTTATCAAATGCACTAACATTGCAAGAATTTTACTGGTATACACAAAAAATGGAACAGCATATCAAATCACAACTCAAGTATTGCTTTTAAATAAAGCAAATGATGCAGGATGCATCAGCACCTCCACAGAATAGCGTCTCAGCATAACTGACATTTTTGGACACGACACTTGACAAACACGCCTTCCACTTGTTTCCAACATCCCTCAACCAGGTCACAATAAAAGAAATATTTCAGGATACACCTCTTTGATACATATTGGACACCTCTCCAACACAACCAAAGAAACTAAACACTGCTACTATAAAAAATAAATAAATAATGTCATCAATATTGCTAGACTGGACTTTCTTTTTGTGAGGTTCATTCCCATAAGACTTAAGTATTTAATTTAATTACTAGAATACATGTTTCTTAGTATTCTGATGACCCATTATTACATGTTGTAAAACTTCACAAATTTGTTTTACGAAATATATAAATGAGATCTTTGTCATGTTGATTATATAAACAAGCAATGTCCCTCATTAATCATTTCCCTGTGACCTTGTTGGAATTGGTTCTTCATAAGCGAAGGTTCATCCCTCAAAAGACTGACTCTGCAACTTATATGGCATCTCTGCCAGCTATGCACTTGTACGACGAGAAACTCGAGAACATCTGAAATGAAAGTACGCATTCAAAGGAAAACATGTGACCCTTAATAGTAATTTTATCAGTTGTGCCTTGCTAGGTTAGTTTCTGTGATGAAAAAAGTCAACCAGAACTTCTCTGTATAGACCATACACCACTTTTGAATTATGCATCTGAGTTATACTACTGATAAGTATGCACAAAAACAAACAAGATTTACGAAGTTGTAACATTCCACTATTTCTATTTGCATTTGTATTAGTTAATTATTACTATTGGATTTTGAATATCAAAATAGATACGGAAGATTAAATAAAACATCATCAAAATCACAGTATATTCACTCCATTCAAAGAATTTCTACACCATAAAATCAAAACAACCATCTGAACAAATTTAAGAATATCATATTAACTAACAATCAACTTCAATAACCAAATATTTATATTTATCAAAATTGCATTCTCTTTCTTAATTTATCCGATATCATTATAATTTATTCTTCTAATTTTCTGAATCATATTTTTCTTAAGATAGTACAAAACCTCAATCCAACTATTCCTCCAACATTAACTAAATATTTCTTTATATTCCACATAAATCTTTGAAGATATAACTATCACATGTTGTCACAAAATACCTTTTCTCCTTCAAAAAAATTAACAATCTTTTCTTTTCTCTAATTCTAACTATAATTATGACCAAAATAATAACAATCAAAAACCTCCCCTTATATTCCTTATCAGTCCTAAAACACTCAAATCACATGCTCTCAAAATATTTTTCACTTTCCAAGGATTCTCAACTCTTTCACTCTAATTCTAACAATAACATAAAACAATTATAATAAAAATAATCAATTACAAAAAATACTTAGGGGTAGCTTTATTTTCAGTATCTGAACTAAACTTCCTACAACTTCCTTCTTTTCAACACCTACTCCTTTATATATTTCCGTTCAACCTCTTCTCTGAATTTCGAAATCACTTTTGTTTATCTCACAATTCTGATCTTGCCCTATTGTGTTCACCCCCCTCTTTTTAATAAGAAACCTACAGTTTTATAATCACCTTTCCTCTTAATTGTCAGTGATGACTAGTTATGTTAATTTAATTTTTTTAATTGACATTAGTACGATAAAATTTCCCACTTGCAAATTTATTTATTCTTTTTTTTTTTTGTA
>Ga0214544_1003491_pt1 | contig 32417 bp, 35 predicted proteins | sample CNSS3metaG_FD_160074 | JGI IMG/M metagenome (GOLD analysis project Ga0214544, IMG submission 160074) | Root nodule microbial communities from cowpea collected in UCLA plant growth center, Los Angeles, California, USA - CNSS3 | ecosystem: Host-associated > Plants > Roots > Nodule | place: USA...
GTATATATGTATATATGTATATATGTATATATGTATATATGTATATATGTATATATGTATATATGTATATATGTATACATATATACATATATACATATATACATATATATATATATATATATATATGTATATATGTATATGTATATGTATGTATACATATATATGTATATACATATATATATATATGTATACATATATATACATATATGTATACATATATATGTATATACATATATATATATATATGTATATATATGTATATATATATATATATATATGTTCCTGCAGAGAACAAATAAGATAAGTTAGGCACAAGCGTCACCTTACCATGTAGTCCGCTATCTTCTTAGTTGGCTTTTCCCTGGTTGATATATGTTAGCTTGGACCCAGGAGGGGTTACCTGCAGAAGAGTCTCCGAAGCTCAAGTAAGTCAAAACTCTCAGAAGGTCAAATCAGTGATTAATGAATGCGTTTTCCCAGTCTTTCAAGCATTTCAAGGATGAGTACTTCAAGGTTGTCGTTAAAAAAGGAGGAAAAGCTCATTTTTTGAACGCAGATGGGAGCACTAAATTTCCTTTTAGTTGGACAAGTAATCCTTCTCGGTATAAAGACATGGGGATGGATGAGTTGTCGGCTGGTGATAAGGAGGTGGTGGAGATTCTGTTGAAGTTTGTTGATAAGGTGCCCATTAAGGGCCTAGTTAGAGTTTATAATTCGGTTCATCCGATAATAGATATCGAACGTATCTGTTTATTATTGAAACTGTGTTAATAATTCTAAGTTGTTTTGATCCGAATTGTAATGTATTATTATAGGGCATATGGCGCAGTCTGGAAAGAAGAACTTAGCTCTTTTCCAAACGCTGAGGAAGGAGATGGCCGCTAAGGCCAAGGCAGCTGGGAAGACTGATGTTCCCAACTTGCAAGAGTTTGTGGTGGAGGTGCATGTGCACGGCGGGACTAAGAGGAAGGCTGAGTTACCGCCTCGACCCGGGAAGGGAAAAGACGTGAAGAAAGTAAGGGCGGCCCTGCTCAGAACGGGGTCGGCTAGTGGAGCAGGATCGGCCAGTGGCGAGAAAGGGCCAGAATCTGGGTTGATCGAGTTGCCGGAAATATCTGTGAGGAAGGACATTTCAATTACCCTCCCAGATACCATTGTGAATTCTATTAACGACATGGATGCGGACCACCTTGTGAGGACAATGGTGGAGTTTGGAAGCAAGGCTTTAGTTTTGAGCCGGCGCGTGGGGTCCCTTTATAAGAGGGAAGTGAAGGAGGGGGGCCGGGAAAAACTAGAGGAGTTGTAGGGGAAGGTGGATAAGCTGGAGGAGGAAAAGGTTGCATTGGAGAAGGCAAAGGAGAGTTAGGATGCGGAGAGAAAGAGGTTGGCGTCATGGAGGGTTCGTTGCTTGGATTCTGAAGAAAAGTTAAATAAAAGGATAGGGGAATTTGAAGAGGACTATGAGGACTTGAAGGATAAGTATGATGGAGTTGTGGGTGAGCTCGATGATCTGAAGAATAGCATTATACAGGAACACATCAATGGTTTTGAAAAGGGGTTGCGTCAAGCGGCATTTTTCCACAGGGAGGTGGATGTTACGGACGTCAAGTTTGATGTTAATAAGGATGTTGTCGACGAGAGGCTTGTGAATGAGGATGACGGTAGTGTTGGTGAGGAAGCGAATGTGAGGGTGGAGGAGAAAGTGGCTGAAAAAGTTATCGAGGCGGTTGATGCTGGAGAAGTGAGGGCTGACGCGGTAGAATAGGACTTTAACTTTTATTCTTCTGAATATATTTGAGCCTATGTCTGTAATAACCGGTACATTGTGTTATGTTGGTATACTTTGCGTTTAAGTTTAATGCGATTAACGTTCTGTGTTATTGTGTATGCCGAGTTGTGATAATATGTGGTGTATGTGCGTCGCGATAAGTTATATGTTAAGGGTGTTTGACCCAGGCCGCTTACTTGGGGTAAGGGTGGGGAACTTAAACGAATCAATCATAATATAGGGGTGTTCGACCCAGGCCGCTTACATGGGGTAAGGGTGGGGAACTTAAGCGAATCAATCATAGTATAAGGATGTTCGACCCAGGCCGCTTACTTGGGGTAAGGGTGGGGAACTTAAACGAATCAATCATAATATAAGGGTGGTCGACCCAGGCCGCTTACTTGGGGTAAGGGTGGAGAACTTAAACGAATCAATCATAATATAGGGGTGTTCGACCCAGGCCGCTTACTTGGGGTAAGGGTGGGGAACTTAAACGAATCAATCATAATATAGGGGTGTTCGACCCAGGCCGCTTACTTGGGGTAAGAGTGGGGAACTTAAGCGAATCAATTATAATATAGGGGTGTTCGACCCAGGCCGCTTACTTGGGGTAAGAGTGGGGAACTTAAGCAAATTAATCATAATATAGGGGTGTTCGACCCAGGCCGCTTACTTGGGGTAAAGCGAGTATGAAGGAAACACATGGAAAAGTTGTATAGTTGGGAACCCTTCTTTTTATTTATTGAATAGGGGTGCCTCGTTAAAACCTCCCTGGCCAAAACCCTCCTTAGGGAAAAAAGACCAGGTGAGGAAAAAGAGTACACCCGGGGTTACAAGTATTGGTTCGATTACAGTATACGTTTAGCTGAAGTAGAACTTGAGGTGGGATACATTCCAGGTGTTGGGAATCTCTTCCCCAGATAAGTGTTCTAGGCGATATGCTCCTCCTCCTGCATCTTCGTGTATACGGTACGGGCCGTCCCAATTGGCGGAGAACTTGCCATCCTTCTTTCTAGCACTGCTGGCCATTCTCCATACTAGGTCCCCGATGACGAACGATCGTGGACATAGATTTGCATTATATTTCCTGGCAGCTCGTTGTTTGGCAGCTAAATTGCGTATCTGGGCTTTTTCTCTGAGTTCAGGTAGAAGGTCGAGATGTAAGGCCATGTTTTGGTGATTGTGGGTTGGGTCGTACAGTTCTCGGCGCAGGGATGGTTCGCCAATTTCTACTGGTATCATGGCGTCTGCGCCGTTGACTAAACTGAATGGGGATTCGTTTGTTGATGATTGAGGGGTGCATTTGTAAGCCCACAGTATTTCTATTAATTCTTCGGGCCATCGGCCTTTGGCGGTATCCAATCTCTTGTGCAGCTCTACGAGGATAACTTTATTTGCCACCTCTGCTTGTTCATTGGTTTGTGGATGTTCTACAGAACTTGTGATGTGCATGATGGCTAGACTAGTGTAAAATTTGGCTAACTCTTTGTCAATAAATTGTCGGCCATTGTCTGTTATGATAGTATGTGGCACGCCATATCTGCATATTATGTCCTTCCACACAAATTGTTGAACTTGCTGGGCCGTGATGGTAGTTAGCGGCTTAGCTTCTATCCATTTAGTGAAGTAATCGACGCCTACAATTAGGAATTTTACCTGCCCCTTGTCGGGTGAAAAGGGGCCGAGAATGTCCTTTCCCCACTTAGCGAATGGCCATGGGGATAGTATGTGGTGTAGTTGTTCTTGTTTCTGGTGAATAAGGTTGCCATGTTTTTGACATGGTTTGCATTTCCTGACATAATCCTGGCAGTCTGCTTCTATGGTCGGCCAGAAATATCCGACTCTAAGAACTCTAGTAGCCATGGTGCGTGCGCCGGAATGATAACCACAAATACCTTCGTGTAGCTCTTTGATAATATATTGGGCTTGCTTTGCCGTGACACATTTAAGGAGGGGCTGGCCATATCCGCGTTTATAGAGGTCATCGCCTATCATGGTGTACCTGGCGGCCTTAGCCAGCCAAGTTTTGTCAGCGTCTAGGGGGGTTGCCGGTTTTGAGGTACTGGATGTAGGGGGTGGTCCAGTTTTGGCTTTGGGAGGGGGTGACGCTGTTAGCTGGGATGTGGGTTAAGTTTTGACAAGTGTGTGTGATGGAAGGTGTGGATAGTGTTTGTTGTAGTAAGGATCGGTGACGGTTTTTTAGCTTGGTGCTGGCTAATTTGGAAAGGATATCGACCCTGACGTTGTCGGTTCTTGGGATGTGTTCGACGCGAACTTGTTCGAAGGCGGATTGAATGACTGCGCGGACCAGATGGTAATACTATAGAAGGATGGGGACTTTGATCTGAAACTCGTCATTTAGATGACCTATAGTAAGTTTGGAGTCGGTTTTGCAAGTTAATCTTTTGACGCCTACCTCGCGGGGTAGGGAAAGGCCGGCGAGGATGGCTTCGTATTCGGCTTGGTTATTTGACGTTTTGAAAGCAAAGTGAAGGGATTTTTCAATGAGGATGTCGTTGGGGCCTTCTAAGACGATGCCGGCGCCGACACCCCTTGGATTTGACGAACCATCTACATGAAGCGTCCACTAGTCCTCTATGGGTGTTTGTTGTAGGTCATTGACGAAGTCTAAGAGACACTGGGCTTTGATGGGGCCGTGGGGTTCATAGCGTATGTTGAATTCTGATAGTTCCACGGCCCATGATGACATGCGTCCGGCCAGATCTGGTTTTTGTAATATTTTTTGGATTGGGTAGTCGGTCTTAACGGTTATGGTGTGGTTTTGGAAATATGGGCGTAGGCGGCGTGCTGCGTGGACAAAAGATAGGGCTAGCTTTTCTACCATTTGATATCTGGTTTCAGGATCTTGCAACGTTTCGCTCACAAAATACACAGGATGCTGTGTGCCTTCTATTTCTTGGACCAGCGCGGCGCTGACGATATAATCAGTGGCTGTGATGTATACAAGCAGGGGTTGATGAGTGTACGACTTGTGGAGGATAGGTGGGGAGGTTAGGGTTGTTTTTAGTTTTTGGAATATTTGTTCACAATCATCAGTCCACGTGAACCGGGTGGATTTCTTTAGGAGTTGGATTATGGGTTGGGTTTGTTCGGCTAGTTTGGGTAGGAAACGGGAAATGGCTGTGAGACGGCCAATGAGACGTTGGACCTCTTTAACAGTAGTGGGGCTGCGCATTTCGATGATAGCCTTGCATTTTTCAAGGTTGGCCTCTATGCCGCGTTGGGTTAACATAAAACCAAGGAATTTACCCCGGTCAACGCCGAATACACATTTGTCGGGGTTGAGTCGAAGGTTGTATTGGTGTAGCGCGGAGAAAACTGCTGACAGGTCTTCAACATGTTGGTGATGACTTGGGGACTTGACAACCATATCGTCGACGTATACTTCGACACAATGTCCCATTAGGTGGCTGAACACCTTGTCCATTAATCGTTGGTAAGTTGCTCCGGCGTTTTTGAGGCCAAATGGCATGCCCCTATAGAAGTAGTTGGCATCGTCCGTGATGAAGGCGGTTTTGTGCATGTCTGATGCGGCCATGGGGATTTGGTTATATCCTGAATATGCATCCAAAAAACTAAGCACCTTGTTCCCTGCCACACCGTCCACGAGTCGATCGATGTTGGGTAAGGGGTAAGCGTCACGAGGGCAAGCCTTGTTCAAGTCTGTGTAGTCTACGCACATCCGCCATTTGCCATTGGCTTTCTTCACCAAGACAACGTTAGAAAGCCAAGTGGTGTACTGAGCTTCTTCTATAAATCCTGCGTTTAGTAGCTTGTCGGCTTCAACATTGGCTGCTTGCTGGCGTTCTTCGCCAAGCTTGCATTTTTTCTGGGATACATAGCGGCCTTCTTTATATATGGATAGTTTGTGGGATGCTATTTGGGGGTCCACTCCAGGGAGGTCAGCGGCTGACCAGGCGAAAAGATCGGTGTTGTTGATAAGGATGGGTGTGATGGTGGCACGCTCGTCAGAGTTTAAACTGGTGCCTTGGTTAATAGACTGACCATTGGGAAGCTCTAGAGGTGAGGTGTCCTCAACTGGTTCAAGGTGAACATCCCGACCTATTCTGGGGTCAAGGTCTTCGCCGAATAGAGCTATGCTGGAGCCAAGGGGTCTCTCGATATGGTTGGTTTGTTGGATTGGGAGTTGTGGTCGCAAGCTATATCGTAGTGGATGGTAAGGATGTCGCCGGACGGGGCAGGGAACTTCATGGCTAAGTGAGGAGTGGAAATGACGACGCCAAGGGTATTGAGGGAAGGACGGCCCAGGAGGATGTTATAGGATGTTGGCGCGTCGACGATGAGGAAGCGGATTGGGATGGTTTTAGTTTGCGTTCCCTCCCGAAAGACGGTGTGGAGGTCAATGTAGCCCCGGGTGGATACTTGTTCACCAGAAAAGCCATATATTGGCTTGTCATATGGGACAATGGCGGTATCAGGAAGTTGAAGTTTTTGGTAGGTGGCCCAGTAGAGGATATCAACAGAGCTGCCCTGATCAACTAGGACTTTCTTGACAGTGTAATTTTCGATTTCAGCAATGATGACCATGGGGTCATCTTGTTGGTGGTCGAGGCCGTGGAAGTCATCATCTGTGAAGACGATAGGAGGCATACGGCGTCTGTAGTGGGAATGGGTGATGTGGTTGATGGATTGTATATGGCAGAGGTGTCTTTTCCTGGCAAAAGAGGTGGATCCTCCGCTTGCGAAGCCACCAGAGATGGTGTTAATGGTGCCACGTAGGGGAGGATTGGTCGGGGTGATGTCGGTGTGGGCCGGCTCCAGTTCTTGACTGGTGGGTTGGGTGGGTGTCTGTCATGACGAGCGTCATGTGAAGGACGTCTGTGATCGGATCGGGGGGTGGCAGGTTCGAGAGGAGGAGTGGTCGTCTCTTCGGATGAAGCAGCGAAAGTGGCCAGCACGGACCAGTTCTTCTATTTTATCCTGGAGTGCTTTGCATTCTTCTATAGTGTGGCCATGGTTGCGGTGATAGCGGCAATATTTGGTCATATCGGCATTGGGAGGTGTGGTTGTCTTGCGTGGTGGAGGGATTAGATCGGCTTGTAGGGCTTCGTCGAGGATGCAGGAGCGGGCTACGGTAAGAGGGGCGTATCTGGTGAAGCGAGGTTGGCGGGGTTCGCGTGGGCAGGTATCAGGACGTGGGTTAGGCTGTGGGGTGGGGTTGGCGGTGGTGGCTGCATAGTCGTTGTAAAATTTGGTGTGGAGGGTTTGCATTTCCTCCATGCGAACATAGTCAGCTGCACGTAACTTGAGTTCGTGCATGGAGGCAGGTGGGTGGAGATAGACGTTGTTGGCAAAGGGGCCGGGTTGTAAGGTAAGGGCCATGTAGTGGAGGATCATTTCCTGGTTTAGGTGTGGTGTACGAAGGGTTGCCTTGTTGAAGCGATCTATGAACGCTCTGAGTGGTTCGTTTTGTTCTTGTCGGATGCCTAGGAGGGATATGGTGGTAGTTTAGTGTGGGCGGCTGCCAGCGAAATGGGTAGAGAACATGTGGGAGAGGACGTCGAAACTGTCGATTGAGTAAGGTGGAAGGGTTGTGAACCATTCTAAGGCAGGGCCCTTGAGGGTGGTGGGGAAGGCTTTGCAAAAGACTGCGTATTGGGATGTGTATAGGGCGACATGGGTGATGTAGACTTTAAGGTGTTCGTCAGGGTCAGTTTCGCCAGTATAGCGATCCAGGGTGAAAGGTTCCCACTGGGCTGGAAGAAGGGTGTTGGCGATAAAGCCAGTGAAGGGGTGGCGGCGTCTGGGCTGGTGGGGAGGGAGCAGGTGAGGTGGGATGGGATGGTTGATCATAGGGAAGGTGGAGGTGAGGTTGTGAGGGGGGATGTGGGTTGTTGCATCTTCGCTTGGCCGTCTAGGATCGCGGCCAGGTCAGGGGTGATGCCAGCAGGTCCTGTGGGACCAGCATTCGCCTGCTTGTTCACTCCAGCTTTGCTGCGGGTGGAAACCATCTTCAGAGAAAAACGGGTACTAAAGGTAACCCCTCCTAGGTCCAAGCTGACATGTATCAACCAAGGAGAAGTCAACTGAGGAGATAGCGGACTACATGGTAAGGTGACGCTTGTGCCTAACTCATCTTATTTGTTCTCTGCAGGAACAATATATATTAAACTGAATTAATTACTTTCCATAAATAAACTTATAATAAAATTATAAAAATTAAATTAATATAATAAGTTCTACTTTTAACTACATCTTTTATACAAATCCTTGTAATTCTACCTTTCAGTTTGGTAAGTATTTTTTTATATATTACATCTTCTTTTTTTTAACTTAATTAACTATCCATAATAAATGACTAAAGTAAACAATACTGATTTATTTTCATAATTGGCATTTTACAATGATGATTTTTTTATATTTAATAATATTTTTTATTTCAATAATTATTCACATAATTCGTTTTTTTATAAGACATATAAATACGCGAAATGTTTGCACTTAATAATAAAAATTTATATTGAGAATTAAATTACGCAATTGACGTCTGCAGGCAAAGATGCAATCAAAATTGGGTCCGCATGAAGCCAAATTCTGACAGTGAGCTCTGAATAAAATTACTTCTATAAATAAAGTTTAAAAAATAGAACTGGTACAAAAAAAATTCTATATAACTGTAAGCAGGACCATAGGATACCATTTAATTACATATAATATAAGATTGTAACAAAATTTTCTAAAAAAATTCTCACCTAATCTTCTTAACTTATATTATACTTATCATTCCCACAAGGCGTATCAGTTTCATCATACAAAAGTGATATTTATGAATAGTGATGTTGACTAATAGAAAAGTTGAAGTGAGGGTTATATCACATTAAATTTTTTTGTAAGCATTTGATACCACGTGTATCAAATTACATCAAAATTAGGCAACGCATAGATCTCAATGTCAGGCAGTCATAATATTATAAAAGACAGGGCTTATAGTTGAAGAAGAGATAAAGATGAGCCAAGAGGGTATGGAAAAGTTGTTCAAGGAATCAGGGACTTCGGTCTTGGTACCATCAGTTCAAGAGTTGTCTAAAGAGAGTGTATCTAATGTTCCACAGAGATACTTTCAGCCTCAACATCAACAACAAAGGCTCCTCATCTCTCAACAATCTCATGCCACCCTTCAGATTCCTGTTATTGACATGCACAATTTGCTTTCTCAAGAATCTGGGAGTTCGGAATTGGCCAAGCTCCACCTTGCTTGCAAAGAATGGGGATTCTTCCAGGTTAGTTTCATATTCTCTTTTTATTCTTCAATTTATTTGGAACGCATATAATCTCAAACAGTTAATGGATTTCAATTTTAATATTTTTTAGATTATAAACCATGGCGTGAGCTCTTCTTTGGTGGAGAAAATTAAGTTGGAGATTAAGGAATTCTTCAACCTTCCAATGTCAGAGAAGAAAAAGTTTTGGCAGACTTCAGAGAATATGGAGGGTTTTGGGCAATTATTTGTTGTGAGTGAAGATCAAAAACTTGATTGGAATGATATGTTCTATATGAACAGCCTTCCTAGAAAATCCAGAATGCCCCACTTATTTCCACAACTTCCCCATCCTTTCAGGTTCTATATATGTTTATATTTTGTCAATTTTTTTTTACGAATTTATATGTGCATTTTTATTTGTATAGTGATAATACAATATAAAGTTGGTCTAAATTGAAGGTCGAGATGAGTTGGTCAGGTCTAAGATTGAGACTAGTGACCCATGTCAACAATTGACATTAAACGTAGAGACGGTTTGGTCTGAACCAAAGGTTGAGAGAAAATGCAAGTGACGAAGGTCAAGATGGATTGGTCTTCGCCGAAAGTTAAGACAGATAAACCTGGACCGAAGAACAAAATTCCCTGTTCTAGACCAAAGTTCAAGATTTTTCGGCTCAAGTTAAAGGTCAAGACAGGCCGAAATGAGTAAAAGGTTGAGATGAGCCAGCTCTAGCCAAAGGGCAACAAAGGTTGATGCAAGCTGGAGGTCGACCTAGGCCAAAGACCGACATAGATGGACTCGACCGAGTGAATCGGGTGTCATAACTAAGCCAAGTCAACCTAGGTCCATATTCAATTTGAGTCGGCATGGGTCGAAGGTGGAGACTAGCCTAAGCTATCTAGGACAAAGGATGAGCCTAGGCAACTCAGGTTGAAAGTTTAGTGAATTCAAACTAGTCGAAGGTTGAGTTGAGCTTGTCATGGCCAAAGTTCAGGCTAAGTCAACATAGGTCGAAGGTCGAATCAAGTTGGCCCAAGTTGAAGGTTGAGCCAAGTCGGCCTAACCCAAAGTCAAGCTAACTCGAACTATGCCAATATTCGATCTGTGTAAGCTTGGGATGAAGGTCAAGACAAGTCGACCCTTGTTGAAGGTCTAAACAAGTCGGCCCTGAGTCCAAAGTCAAGACGAGTCAGCTCGACTTGAAGTTCAAGGCAAGTCAACATAGGTCCAAGGTCAAGTTAAATTGGCTCGAGCCAAGATTCAATCCGAGCTACCTCGACTCAAAAAGTCCAACTATGTTAGTTCATATCGAGGATATAGTCAAATCAACCTAGGTCTAATCCAACCTAGTCTATCTTGATCTTATACCAACTCACATAGGTTGGGGCATGGGTTGGCCCTATCCCATTAGGCTTTTGAGGCTATTTTTGCCTTGAGGTCTTTTTCATATGTGGGCCTTTTGGCCATGTGTGCTATTTTAATCTCTCTCTTCTTTATTTTAAAATGAATTTCACATATTCAACTCAAAATTCTTTAATATCGTTAATAGAATACATTAAATAACTTTAAATTAATGTCTTCTAAGTAGACATTAGATGACTTGGATTTGAACTTTTAGTGAATTTTATGGGGTAAGTAACTTATGGATATCTAGGATTTGAGCTTTAATGAGTAGCTACCCAAGACCCGAGATTAATGAATGGTTTTTATTTAAATAGCTTGTGAATGTATGGAGATCTAACCTTTATATATATGGAGATTCAACATTAATCAATGATTTTAGTTTAATTATTTGCATATGTACGAGGATCCAAGCTTGAAAGAATAACATGTTAATGTATGGGGATCCAATTTAATTCATGCAGCTTGTGAATATTTGAAGGTCTGAGATTTAACGAGATATGAAGGGATCCAAGCTTAACGGAATAAGCTAAGAGTGTGTTTCGATAGAGTATTTTAATGAAGCAATTCATTTTTTGGAAGAATTTAAATTTCTTTGTAATGAAATGCTTTGTTTGGATAGAGAAATTAAAAATAATTTCAAACGCAAGCATTTTTTTGAAGGATTTCAATTAGCTAAATTAGTACAAATTCAAATACCCTCAAAATAGGTGGAATTTGAAATTATTCCCACTCAACCTCACATTCTAGATGATCCGGACGGGCAAGACAACTCAGACGTACCCGACGACCCGGACGGGCCCGAAACCCGAACGTGCCCGACGACCCAGACGGGCCCGATGACCCGGACGGGCCGATGATCCGATGGGCCCGACAACTCGGACATGCTCGACGACCCAGAAGGGCCTAACGACCCAAACGGGCCCGATGATCCAGACGGGCTCGATGACCCGGACGGGCCTGACCTAGACGGGCCAGACAACCCTGACGAGCCCGACGACCTGGACGGACCCGACCCCCAAACGAGCCTGACGACCCAAACTAGCCCTTCCAAATCATTGGGCCTGACAACCTGGACGAGCCCAACGACTTGGACATGCCTTACGACCCGGAAGTGTGGGACAACATGGACAAGCTCGACGACCCGAACGAGCCCGACAACCTGGATGGGCCCGATGACTCGGACAGGCCCGACGACCCGAACGAGCCCAATGATTTGGACGGGCCCAACGACCCGGACGGGAACGATGAACCGAACGAGCCCGATGACCCGAACGATCCCGACGATCCAAACGGGCCCGACGACTCGTATGGGCTAGACTATCCAAACGGTCCCGACGGCCCGGACGGATTGTCGGGCTCGTCCATATCTTCGGGCTCGTCAAGGTCGTTGGACCCGTCTTGATCGTCGGACCCGTTTGGAGCATTGGGCCAATGACCTAGACGGGTTGGACCAGGCCATATTGACGAACTTGACGGCACAATCGTGCAGCCGTCAGGCCTCTAGATCATTGGGCCAGCCAGCTTGTCTGGGCTTCCTAGTTGGTCCAGCTCGGGTTGGTCATCGGGTCTAACCAATCTGGTTGCGTAGTTAGGTCTGCCCGTCCCATCTGGGTTGTCGAGCATGTTTCCGAATTTATCATGAACTCAAAACATAATTAAGCGTAAAATAAATATTGTTAAAATTAAATTTTATCTCACAATAAATTCAATTTTTTTTCAAACAAGAAATTGAAATGTCAGGTATTTTAATTTCCTTATCCAAACAAGTTATTTAAAAAATGAATGGAATTTAATTACAAGCAATTCAAATACAAAACATTTCAATTTCTAAGCATTGTTGAAATGCTCCATCCAAACACAAGGTAATTGAGTTTGATTTAACGTTTATTTAGTCATTATTTAGATGACTTGGATGTGAGAAGATGGTTGTTATATAATTGAAGCAAGGAATTCCATTGAGGAATATATATGTTAAAACCTTTGTCAACAAAAGTCCAATTTAGGAAAAAAATTCAAACTATGAAAAAAAGACTACACATCTCTTTTTATGATAATCAATGAATCCACCTGCGGTGGCGTTTATGGTTCCATCGAAAGTCAATGGGATTCAAAAAAAAAATCAAAACCAAAATTGTTTAGGTGTTATGTTAAAATAAAAACATGATTAAGTAAATTGATTAATATTTTAATTAAATGAAATTTAGGAAACTAGAAGAGAAGTAATCATTTATTTATGTCATAAAAAAATGCATTTTACAGCCGTGTTGGTCTGTGTTATACAGAGACAATCTAGAGCTATACTCACAGAAAATGAAAGATGTAGCCATGATCATAATTGGGCAAATGGAAAAAGCTTTGGAGGTAAAAGAAAGGGAAATGATAGAATTATTTGAAGATGGGATACAAAGGATGAGGATGAACTATTACCCTCCTTTTCCTCAACCAGAAAAGGTCATTGGTTTCTCAAATCATTCTGATGGAGATGCTCTCACCATCCTCTTACAACTCAATGAGATCGAAGGGCTGCAGATAAGAAAAGATGGCATGTGGGTTCCTGTTAAGCCCTTGCCTAATGCCTTTGTTGTCAATGTTGGTGACATAATGGAGGTAATATATATGCAAGGACATTTTTGTTCTTTTAGGTGGTCTTTTGCTTGATTTTCTTAATTTTTCAGTTTTAAATTAGTAATTTCTTCCAAATACTTTGTCTTACAATACTTTAAGATTCTGGATTTATATTTACTGTTAGGAAGCAGACTTTTAAAATGTTAAGAATCTAATTCACCTATTAAACTTAATGCAATTTATTAATCAACGTTTTGGTGATCTTTTTAGGGTACATTTGGGAGAAATTATATTTGTAATCTTTTATTCAATTTTTATGATTTCTTACCATCTTTTTTATCTTTTGATTTTTTTTTTTAATTTTCTCACTTTATTTTTAAAAAATGAATGACTGTTTTCAACTTTGAACCATTTCTTTATTCATTCCATGTACGAAAAGCATTGTATTCATCATATGCAAGAAAATTACAAAGTTCAACTATTCTTTGAATTAGAGTCATGAACACATGGTAAAACATAATGTCAACCAGTAAAAAAAAAAGTTATTTCATAATTATATTGTTTTTCTTTTCTATGTGGTTTATATATCCTAATAATATTTACTTCCAATTTTGCATGTTTTATATGGCATAGATTATTACCAATGGAACATATCGAAGTGTTGAACATCGAGCAACAGTGAACTCTGAAAAGGAAAGACTTTCATTTGCAACATTTTATAGCCCTAGAGAAGATGCTGTCTTAGGTCCTTCACCATGTTTGATAACTCATCAAACACCACCACAGTTCAAGAGCACTAGCGCGAACCAGTATTTTAAAGATTTTTTTGCTCGGAAACTTGAAGGAAAGTCTAACAGAGACAACATGAAAATAGAGCACCCTAATTGAAGTTATCAAAATTAGGAATCAAAAAATTATTTGCACCAGTTCTAAGGGTGGTATGCACAATACAAAAGTTAGAATAACATCGAAGTTGTATTGATAATCCAAAAAAGTTTATGTAACAACAGTTTGTAGTGCATACCATCCGATCTTTACTTTATGTCTGATTTCTAGTTCCTTTGATGTTTCTTTTCATGCATCACAACATTAACACACTACAAAAATAAATGTATTTAGTTGTGGTTATTTTCAGCGTTTATGGGGTTTTAACCCCCACCAACTGCGTTTCTCGTGATTTGTCATTTTTCTAAAAGAGTCAGCGTCGCTAATAGATTACCTGAGATTTTTAGCAACTCCTGAAATAAGCATACCTTGTCAACGGTTTAGAAAACCCCTGATACTGCTTGGGATTCGAAATCCCGTTACTGCCTAAAACCCCAGACGATATTTAAAACCCTATTATTGTTTAGGGTTTTAAACCTCATTATACTACATGAGGTTTGAAACCCCGTTACTAGCTGAGGTTTAACCCCATTATATTTTCAATTATGTACAAAAAAACAACTAATTGATATTTATGGTGATAAAAAAACCTTTTAAAAGAAGTAGTTGATTTTACAAGTTATTCCCAATACCTATGGATTTTGTAATCTTTATGGCTTCTAATTATTTTGAAAAGTTGATCGTTATTAGATTGCTAATCCATTATTCCCAATACAAAAAAATTACTTTTAAAGGAAAATTGCTAATCCATTATTAGATAATTTTCTAAATGGTACCAAGCACTTCAATGCCATCAAAGCACTTACAGTTACAAATTAAACATGTTACGTAATATCAAAAGGGAAGACTTCACCTCATGTTGCACCATCCTCAGCCTCGATTAGTGCATCCACTAGTGGAAAAAGGGGAATCTATGACGACTTATTATGACAGGTATAAGCCACCTATCATAATAAGTTGACCGGTGACATTTTTGTAATAAAAGTAACAATTATTATGACTAGTAAAAAAGGATCTATCATAATAAGTGAAAAGGGAAAATTTATTATGACAAGTGCAGAGGACCTATCATAATAGATGGGTGCGGTGGCAAAATTGAAATTATGTTAAAAATATATTATGACAGATTTAGAGAAACCTGTAATAATATCTTCAAATCCCTAATTTTTTCCTTCCCTGTTTTCTCTTTCTCTTTCTCGTCTCAATTCTTTCTCCAGAAGTATATTTTCTTTCTCAAACAGTAATATTACCTTATTGTTTCACATTGTCGTCATTGTGTCGTTCGCGCATCGTTCGTCCTCTGTCCGCGCGCTTTTCGCATACCGTCTGCGCGCCATCCGCTCGTCGTGTTTGCAACGTGACTCCAACGCTATGGTGTCGTGACCCTCTTCGCCTTCATTTATGTCCAAAATGGCTGCCACACTTGCCAATGCCGACAACCGCACTCAGGCAACTATCTCCTATCAATTTTTTTTTTCTGTTTTTCAAATTTTTAAAACAATATGTATGAACATAAAATTTAATGAGGAATGTGATAAAAGTGTGTTTTTGTTACAATTTAATTCAAGCGGCACTTGCATGCTTGGATTCTTTGGAGAATGACAATGCTGGTTTTGAAATCCAAGATGCCAATAACGATGATGATGAAGTTTCTCTCGACGAACAGGATCAACATTAGGGTTTCTTCTCTACTTTTTTTTCCTTTTGTTTCAGAGTTTTATTAGGTAAAACATCTTTATGTATATATAATTTCATAGAGTAAGTCTGTTTTGGATAATATTATTTGGATAAAGTAAGTCAATGAAATTCTTTTATTTGAAAATTATATATTGTTATATTCAGGTAATACTATTATGAATGGAGGAAAATTGAAAAAAATTAAAAAAATACTCACTTATTATGTTAGGTGTAGAAATACCTATCATAGTAAGTTAGACTTATTATGACATATTTTCACGATGTCATAGAAAAAACGTATTTTTTATGACTCCTGCAACTATGATGCCAACATACCTATCACAATAAGTCCTTTTTACCTGTCATAATAAGCTCTTTTTGCACTAGTGATCATCTTTTGTCACTGGTGACAACTCTAAACCATCCCAGTTCCATAGGATATAGTTGGACCACAATCTACAATTGATTATAATTTAAATGCAGAACATGACCCTCCTCTGCATGACCGTCCGATGATTGAACTTGTCGGTCGAGGATAATATTTCAAATCAATTAAAATAATTGTTTATATTATATAAGTTCTTTCATTTTGTGACAATTTTCCTTGACTTTTAGGTTTGTTCCATCTAGAGTTGTTGTTGACATGCGAAGCCTAGATGGTTTGTTTCTTGAAGATTTGATGAAACTTTGTTGAAGTAACTTGAAGCCATTGCTTTGGAATCATGCTTTGTTGAAGTAACTTGAAGCATTTATTAGATGTATAAGGTCGTTATTGTGTCTTCTAATCTGTTGAAATATTTTTCAACAAGTGAAAATGTGTCGTTTAATCTATTGAATAGATTTTTAACAGGTTAAAAGGTTAGCTACAATAGTCCTAAACTATGACTTATTCAATCAATTGATTTATTTTTTAATTGAAAATCAACTTATTGATTTGAAAATCAACCTGTCGAATTTCGTAACCATTTGACTATAAATGTTGTGATTTTTGAAAGAAAGGTAAAAAGATCACTTTTTAGTACGAAACTATTCTGGAAACTTGGAAATTCTCTGATACGATCCTATCCAGGAAAGAGTATGATCATTTCTGAATTTGAATCCTCAAGAGGCACGACACAAATAAATCAGAGAAGAACGTGGAATAAGACAAAGATGGAGGATGCCACAATCTAGCAGATTGATAAGTCAAGTGAAGATTCGCCATAAAGATGTTAATATTTGATAAGAATCGGAGGCCTAAGCCAAGAACAAAGAGAATCCTCTCTTTAATGAAATCAAATTCAATATATGACTAGAAGTGTCTACAATAATTTTTGGTACCTCTATATATAAGCACATGAGTTTAAGAAAACCTAAGAACCCTACAAGAAGACCCAAACCAAAACATAAACTAATTTATAAAAGAAAGCCCAAAGCCCAAAAACATAACTTATTTTCTAAAAGAAAACCCAAAGTTTAAAAATATAAATTAATTTCCTAATAACTATCCTTCAAAAGTGCTCCAAGCCATGATTTTCATATCCTTTGAATTTCCACTTGCAGTTGCTTATAGTATTAAGAGTCTTGAATAGATGTGATTTTTCAATCTCTTGCTCTTCGCCCTTGTTATAGGTCTTTTGAATTATAAAGGTTCATCTTCAAGTTCTTCTTGTATGGAATGTAGGGATAGTCCTCTATCATTTCCTCCTTCTTGAATCGAAGTTGTCCTTAATTTTGAACCTACATCAAATGGAGACAAGTCATTAATATTGGAACTAGAGCTTATCCCATAATCTTCAAGTAGATCAACGAGATAGGCATTGTCATTGATTCTTTTAAGAACTTGAAATGGTTCATCTCCTTTTGGTAAAAGTTTAGATTTCCTTTTAGAAGGAAGTCTCTCCTTCCTAAAGTGAACCCACACCCAATTGCCAGGTTCAAACTTGATTTGCTTCCTCCCTTTGTTAGCCTTAGAGGCTAACTTCTCCATCTTTTTTTTCTAGTTGGGCCTTTTCCTCTTTATGCAAGTTCTTGAAAAAGGTTGCTTTGGCAAGTCCATCGTTATTAGTCATAGAATCAATATCCCGTAAAGGTAACAAATCTAATGGAGTTAAAGGATTAAAACTATATACTACCTCAAAAGGATACCTCTAAGTAGTAGAATGAACTACCCTATTATAAGCAAACTCCACATGAGGTAACCACTCCTCCCAAGTTTTCAAATTTTTGTTTACAAAACATCTAAGGAGTTGCGAAAGAGTTTTATTTACCACTTCTATCTGGCCATCTATTTGAGGATGACAAGTTGTAGAGAAGAGAAGCTTTGTACCTAACTTACCCCATAAGACCTTCTAAAAATAGTTAACAAATTTGACATCCCCATCTGAAAAATAAATTGGCCATATGATTGACATCATCGCTCTTGTGGCAAGGAATGGAGTGAGCTATCTTTGAGAACCTATCAACCACAACAAAAATAGAATTTTTTCCACCTTTGGACCTTAGGAGACCCAAAACAAAATCCATAGAAATATCAATCCAAGGAGAGTTAATAGATCTCCATCCCAGCCAGTCATAATAAAAAGGCGGGGTCTTATAATGAAGAAGAGATTAAGAGTGGAAGTGTGTTGTTTATTTGAGGCAAAAGGGTATGGAAAAGTTGTTCAACAAATCAGGGACTTCACTCTTGGTACCCTCAGTTCAAGAGTTGTCTAAAGAAAGTGTATCTAACGTTCCACAAAGATACCTTCAGCCTCAACATAAAAAAATAAAGGCTCCTCATCTCTCAACAATCTCATGCCACCCTTCAAATTCCTGTTATTGACATGCACAAATTGCTTTCTCAAGAATCTGGAGTTCGGAATTGGCCAAGCTTCACCTTGCTTGCAAAGAATGGGGATTCTTCTAGGTTAGTTTAATATTCTCTTTTTATTCTTCAATTTATTTGGAAGGCATATAATCTCAAACAGTTAATGGATTTCAATTTTAATATTTTTTAGATTATAAACCATGGCATGAGCTCTTCTTTGGTGGAGAAAATAAAGTTGGAGATTAAGGAATTCTTCAACCTTCCAATGTCAGAGAAGAAAAAGTTTTGGTAGACTTCAGAAAATATGGAGGGTTTTGGGCAATTATTTGTTGTGAGTGAAGATCAAAAGCTTGATTGGAATGATATGTTCTACATGACCACCCTTCCTACCAAATCCAAAATGCCCGACTTATCATTTCAGGTTAGTGATATCATATTTCAAAAAATTCAGAATAATATGGTTCAGATTTTTTTTATATGTTGAGGGGGTATTGTTTATGTGATATATATTATGGTTCATTGAGGTAATGGATTTAGTAGTAGTAAGACCACAAAGAAAGGTGATTGTAAAAACTTAAAAATAGTTTAAAACTAAAGCATATAATTATACTTTTATTTCGTATGTAAGAATTTAATTCTAATATTTCAAATTTAAAAATGAAATATCACTACAAAAATAACACTGATTACCAACGGTCATATTTCGTCCGTAAAGCACAATATCCGTCGGTAATTTAGTTTTACCGACAGAATTTTGACGGGCAAATATCCGTCGATAAAAGGTCAGTCTGTAATATTTATCGATGGATTTGTGGCCGTCGACGACCATAATCCGTAGGTAATTCCTTCGGAAATGGACTCATGAAAATATTATCTTGTGCACATTACCAACGGATATATCCATCGGTAAATCTTTCAATTAGAAAACACAACACTGTAGAGTCATTTGTAACGTCTAATTTACCACACCAATTTAACTAATCAGACCAACCAATTCAACACAATCAAACCTGCCAATTCAGTACAGACCTACATATTTACAAATCACTCATATAGACTACATAAATTCATACAAGATGTCTAACAAGAAACTTCCAAATTCAATATAAACAATCAAACATAACCTCTGGTGCACACCACAGTGTCAAATGTACACTAATTTTAAATATAAATGTCATAAGTCATAAACTCTAATAACCTACATAGTCATCAGAATCAGTAGGGTCTTCAAGGTCTAGAATTGGGTTGGGCTGCACTTGGTCGGGCTGCTTAGTGCTTGGTTGGATTGTTATAGGTTGTGCAGGTGCAGGCTGTTGCTGAGACTGTGTTAGGTTGGATACAGCCTGTCGAAGGACTTGTTGGTCAAGAGGCATAAGTGTGAGGAGTATGTTCTATAACGTCTGAAATTGACCTTTCAATTTTGCATAAGCCTGATCATTTTCTTGCAATCGTTGATCAGTTGCTTTTAGTTTTTCATCAGTTTCTTGTAGTCGTTTTTTGAGGAAGGTAACTTCTTCAGCACTAGAAGTGGATGCAGTAGATTGGGGCTTCATGCCATTGCTTATACCTGTAAGTTCTCCAGTCCCATATATTCTTCCTTTATTCTTAGCCCCGACAACCTCAACCCAACACTTTGTCCTAATCGTATCATCTGCAGCAAGATCATCAATGATATCTTGTGATCCACCAGCACATGAGCCTTGTTCAGATTTGACCTATGAAAGTCTATTCTCAAATTATTCCTATATTAAATAAAATAATGAGAAATTAGTTAAAGAAGATAAAAATTAAAGTTTTCTTATAATAAATTTGAAGTGTTTGCTTACATATGTCCTCCGAGATCTTTCATCAACAAACTGGTCAGTTCCTTTGCGCATATGAGTTTGTTGAAACACCTCATCAATATGAGCAGCTCATCCTAGCTCTTTTGCCTATAACCAAAAAAATACATATACAAAAATTCTAAAAATGATACAATTCCAATAACTTAAGAATGGAGGTTTGTTTACCATATGAATGGCATGTTCATGGGTGGTAATGGAACCCCCATTCCACCCTTTTCGGAACCTCGGTTCCTTTGGGCTGTCACACACTTATTACGGTACGCAGGAGAATTCCAATGTGCCAGCAAATAATTCCAAACATCATCCCCAAGCCAGTAAGGTCGTTGGCTTGCATTCCTAGCCTCTCTAAACATCTCAGATAGTCTATGAGATGCTTTACTGTGAAAATTTTTATGAATTTTTGCTTCATGCTCAAGTTTCCACTGCACCTTCCTCTATGACAATGAATAAAGTGCAAATCACCAATAATAGTGAAAAGATAGTTCAATGTTAACCTACAGAAGGAATGAGAAGAGAATAAGAGTGATGATGTGTTACCTTAAAACGTTGCCAAAAATGTTTTTTTTTCTTCTGGAGGTATTGCTCCCCATGACGGCCAAGCTGTCATAAATTGTTGCTTAATAGACCGTGTGATGGCCTGGGAAGTAACTCTAGAAGGAAGAAACCTGCATATTCATTAAACAAAAGTCATACAAAAGAACACAAGTTGTAATGGAATAAATTTTTAACTTGATAGAAAGTATTACCCTCGATTAAACGGTTCAATCATGGGTCGCTCATGAAGAGGAGGGTCAACATCAACAACATCAATAGTATCTGAGGTGCCAACAATATTAGGAGAAGGGACTGATGATGGGGAAGGTATAGCAATATTGTGCAAAGCACCAGACAATGAGGGAGAAGGTTGTTGTAGATGAAAGAGGGGTGGTGGTATGGGTATCACTAGAGGGTGTGGTGTGGGTACCACTAGAGGGGGTGGTGTGGGTACCACAAGAGGGGGTGGTGTGGGTACCACAAGAGGGGTGGATGGAGATGGTGATGGTACAACAGCTGGAGAGGGGGACTATATGGGTGCATTATGGGTGCCAGTGGCAAGGGGTGGAATGGATGTGGATCCTACAATGCTAGGAATCCTCAGAACATAGCGGGCCTTTTTTGGCACCCTCTTTTCTTTACATTTTACTATCTCCTTCCTTTTATCAAGATTAGATGAACCTCCGGATGTCATTGAAAACTAAGTGAAATTTAAACTATGAGAATATGCTAAAGAAGTGGAAATCTTAATCATGTATCAATAAAATTATAATCTAAAATTTGCAAGAAAATGAAAAGCATCATAAATATTTAACTAATACACTTGTCATTCAATTAAGTCATAATACAACTCTAATTTTCAATGCAAATGGCTTCAAACACTTCTTTAATCATCACCCTCATCATCATCATTGTCTTCTTCTTCTTCTTCATCATCATCTTCTTCTTCTTCCTCTTCTTCTTCTTATTCTTCTCCATCTTCATTATCATATACGTCTTCATCTTCTTGTCTAGGTCCTTACAATTCTTCAGGATCACCATCAAAGTCATGCAACCTAGACACACCTTCTACTTGAATTATTTCATTGGCATGTGACATTTGATCAACTTGGTAGGCGATATCCTCTTCTACATCATTTGAATCAATGCGACACCTAGGTTTGGTTTGTATTGCAACACACCACCCACGTTTATCAATGTGAAATGCTGGATATGGCACATAATACACTTGTCTAACATTATTTGCAAGAATGAATGGATCAAATGGTTGGTATCTTGAACTTATTTGGAGTGCAAAAATATTATACCTAGGATCTACTCTTGTACGTCTTCTTGAAGGATCAAACCATTCACAATAAAAAACAACAACTCTCTTTGGAGAAGTACAAGTGTTGTACTCTAACTCATATATTTTAAGAATGATCCCATAAAAATCATCATAACCACCCTCAGTGAGGCCCTGGACGTACACACCACAATTAATTGTTTTCTTTCCGTTCGACCACGCTTTAGTGTGGAACTTGTACCCATTGACAAAGTATGTGTGCCATTCTTTGACGCATCCAATGGGCAAATTTGCCAAATCCCTTAGCTCTTGATTTCTAAGACTTAATGGCTCGTTATAAACCTACAAATATTTGACAATAGAGAGTTAAATCAAGTTAACCAAGTTGGTTTCATTAATTAACAGGACCATACTAACTTGATTTCTGGACCAGTAAGGAAACTTTGAATTTATGTTGGCAGGAACATTTGCTTGAGGTATTTGCTAAGCCACAAAGAAAGAACTGTTAAGAGGAATCATTACAATACATATACAAGTTGCTTAAAATCATTACAAAACCGGTGACGTTGTAAAAAATTAGATTAGAACATACTCAAGATAAGATTTAACTTCAGTGCAATTGATCAACACATGAACATGAGTAGAGTTAAATTCAACATCAGTTAGCCAATGAATGGCCTCCTTGCCTGTGTGACGACCAACTTGTTGAAACACTAATAATGTTGATTCAGATGTTTCACTTTGCCATTGTGTGTCATTCCTACGATTGCTTGGTAACAACATGAAGTTTTTAAAATAATGAGAAGAAAAGTGCGTGGTCTCACGATGCAAGTAAGCTGCACAAATTGATCCTTCTACTCTAGCTTTGTTTTTTATAGAAGGTTTTGATTCCCCATAAATCTATATGAACTAAAGGAATACATTAGGAAGGACATGAACATGATATACAAAATATAGTAATCATATCACCTTTCAAACGGATACATCCACCTATATTGCACTGGTCTGCCAAGCCATGCTTCGTATGGAAGATGAATAGGTAGATGCTCCATTTAATCAAAGAATCCTGGAGGGAATATTCTTTCCAATTTACAAAGAATAAGTGAAATATTTTCCTCCAATCTTCTTATTGAATCCCCTTTTAATATCGTTGAGCACAAATCTTTAAAGAAGTGACTAATTTCTATTAGAGGATTTAACACATGCATTGGTAATGAGCTAAACGCAATAGGAAGTACGTAATGTCTCCATGAAGACATGACAATCATGACTTTTCATACCATGAATACTACCTTTTTCAGTATCTGCACATCTTGCCAAGTTAGAAGAATAACCATCTGGCATTCTAAGCTCTTTGATCCAACGACAAACTATTTTAGCTTCATCTTTTGTTAAGGTGTAATTTGCTTTTGGCTTCAGCAACTTCCCGTTAGAATGTGACTGCAACTCCAAGTCTCTCCGTCGACAATACAAAGTTATATCTCTTCTTGCCTTGTCATTATCTTTTGTCTTGCCACTTACATTCGTCACTGTGTTGAAGATGTTGTCAACAAATTTTTTTTCTATGTGCATCACATCAAGATTATGTCTTAGCAAGTTATCTTTCCAATATGGAAGATCCCAGAAGATGTTTCTTTTAGTCCAATTATGCCATTCTTCAGACCCATTCATCCTTGTCACACCACTTTCAGTCACTTTTGGAAAATCTTTGACTCTTCGCCATAGTTGTGATAGGGTCAACTTTGGAGGTGGCCCATCCTTCTCAACTTCTCCTTTCCGAAATGTCTTATTGTTTCTCCTAAACGGATGCTCTATGGGCAAGAATCGACAATGACAATCAAACCAACAACTTTTCCGACCATAAGTTAATGTGAATGACTTAATGTGCTCCATACAATGCGAAAAAGCTAATCTACCGTGTGTGCTCCAACCGGATAACATCCCACATGCAGGGAAATCATTAATAGTCCACATCAAAACTGCTCTCATTAGAAAATTTTGCTTCCTTGAAACATTATACGTCCAAATACCACTTCGCAGCTTATTCAAATCATCAATCAAGGGCTCTAGATAAACATCTATAGATGCCTTTGGATTCGATGGACCTGGTATAAGACATGTTAAAAACATATAAGGCTTAGTCATACACATCTCAGGTGGAAGATTATATGGAGTAACAATCACTGGCCAACAAAAATAAGGGGATGACGATGTCTGAATGTATGGATTACATCCATCCATACGTAGACCAAGTCGAATGTTACGGGGATCACTGGCGAAAGATGGATGCTTTCGATCAAAGTGCTTTCAAGCTTCCCCATCAGATGGATGACATAGCATGCCTTCTATTTTGTTCTCATAATGTCATGTCATATGTTGTGTTGTTTGTATTGAAGCAAACATTCTTTGCAGTCTTGGAATTATAGGCAAGTAAAACATGGACTTCAATGGTATTGGTTTTTTTTGCCTTTGTTTTGGATGTTTTGTGCGGTATCGTGGTTGCCCACAATATTTGCATTGTAGCAAGGATGAATCATTTTTTCCATTATTATTATCGTAAAAAAGCATAGATCCATTCACACAACAATTAATCTTCTTATATTCCAATCCTAACTTTGAAACTAATTTCTTTGCTTCATAATAATTGTTGGGCAAAGGATTATTTGGTTGTGTTAGATCTAAAATTAGTTTTGCCATTTGGTCCAATGCTTGGTTAGGAATGTTCCAGTTCGATTTGAAGGCCAGAAGTTTAATGCATACAAACAACTTTGACTCCCTTACCCCCTTCAAAGACAGGTTCATTTGCCTCTGCCAATAAATTGTAAAACCTCTAAGTGAGTTCATTTAGAGATTCTTCTAAACAACTATCGTTATCTTGTTCAAATGAAGCATGTTAGCCAAAAGCATTATTCAACATCTCTGACATATACATTGCTTGATTCATCTCAGAGGTAGGTACAACCATGCTTGAACTAGGAAGACGTCTTTCATGTTCACCCAAATAAACAGATGGCACCTCTTCACCGTGAAATGTCCAAATCCAATAATCTAGCATGAATCCTTTTTTGTATAGATGAACTTTAACTTCTTCGTCTTTCAAAATTCGAGTATATTCACACTTGATGCATGGACATCGAATCCCTCCCTCAAGAGCATAATATTTATATTGACGAGCCGTCTGGATAAACTTTTCAAACTCCAATCACAAAAGATTCCTTCAAGCCTCTCCTACAACTGTAACAACGGTCATACACCCAACGATGGTGGCTGGGAACTTCGCCCATGTCCTGTGACAAGGCAAAGATAGACAGTGTTACATTTGTGATAGTGGAGACATATATGTCCCTATCTATTGCTTATGATCATGACATTGTGGGGATATATCTCACTGATTAAGTAAGATATCCAAATACTAACCAAACTATAATGTCCTAATTGGAATGCAAGTCCTATGACTATGCATACCATTTTAGCTAAAATTTCTTTCTTGTTGTCTTTAGTAGTCTATTTTCAGGTTTTAGAGTCAAATTTTCTTTCTTGTTGACTTTAGTAGTCTATACAATTTGCATTCAATTAGGCATTTTTATCAAACACCTACATACATTCAATTAGGCATTAGGAATCTGTACGTAGGAATGCCTCACAAAAAATTGAATTCATCTAGGTAGGATGAAGAAGGTCTTTGATGCAAAGCAAAGCAAAGGCAATGCTTGAGAATGACAATAGAAAGCAAACTAAAATAGTTTTTGTACTTTCTATACTAAAATAGTTTTTGTACTTTCTAGATATTGAGTGCATCTAGTATATGTTGGAGATATAAACTCCATTGGAGATATAAACACACTTTCACAGATCACACACACAAAACAGAAATGTCAAATTATACTAAGAGAAGAAAGGACAACAATATTCTCAATAACAGTCCATATGATAGATATAAAGTGCATTAAGCCAAACTGTACAAAGCACAAATTCAGAAACAAATTACAGATTGTGTGGGAGAGATTGTTGGTATATATGTTCATAACATTCATATAAACAATAACACATGAATATACACATATCATCAATTTGAGGCTCTTGCAAACAACACATGAATATATTTATATACCCACTTACCTCCCTCACCGGTGCAACCACAAAATTACCACCCTCACTCAGTGCTTTGTTCACGCCAAGAAATCTGCCAAAGAATGATATAATATCAAAATTAATTTGCAAAAGAAACAATAACACCAAATACAAACAAACAGCAACAACAACACCAAATCTATGAGCACAAATTTGTAACCCTCCTTCATGACACAAACAACAATACCACAATTCATAATAGCACAATGGAATGGTGAAAAGAAGAGAAACAAAAAAATAAAATAAAAAAAAGAGGTTTAGAGTTGTTACCATAGTTATTATAGGAAACTATGGAAAACTATAAAAAAAAGAGCAATGTCTACGAAAATAGTTTGGGTACGGAAGTGGTTACACGTAGAGAAGATGTTAGCACCTTACAACGTCCGTCCTAAGACGGTACTTTTAATTAAAATACAAATGAATGTAGTCTCCTTTAAATATTTATTTTCCGAAATAATAAAAAGAGAAAATTCAAAAGAAACAAAAAAATATTTTTGTTTTTTTGGGCCCGACAAAGATTAATCATGGCTTCTACATATCTCCATTCATAATGGAGAATCAGGGTCACGTAGTTCTTTATGAAAAAAACTTTTTGAAAACAATTTGTTCAAAGACGTTGACATTGCTTTTTTTTTATAAATTTTGTATTTTTTTTAGTAATTTTATAGAAAATTGAATGTATTAAGTACTAAGACGGCACGAACGGTCATACAAGCACTTATACTTTTTAAAAGTTAAAAGTGTACTTAAATTATTTATTTATTATTATTTAAAAAAAAACTTTCAAAATAAGATAGGATATAAAAAAAAGTATGACTATTATATATCCATAATTTATAAAACATTAGGAAAATAAATAAATGAATAAATAAAATATTAGGAAATAACGTCTAGGATTAAACTTATTATTTTATTATTTGTAAATGGTTAACTAAAAAGTTAAAAATAAATACTTAATATATAAAAAGATGGCATGTGATCAGCCCTTATGACTTCATGTGCAATACAATTATATATTATAACTTGTAACCATATCATGGGTCAACCCAAAAAAGTATTAGAAAACGGGACTCACACAAACATAGAATGTTAAAACATGAGATCTCTGACTTATTCATGCAACAACGTTCGTAGCCCAGTACAATTAACAAACCTTACTTATAAAAACTAATGAACCCAAAATGCATGACAATAATGTTTTTCCACACCAAAAAGAAATGGTGAAAACATCAAAATCAACCAAGATCATAACCAATTCTCAACAAAAACTGCATAACACAACAAGAATTAATTTTTGTGAACCTGAACGGGAGATTGGATTTGCACGCCTATTCAAGCAGACTAATAGTTTGTGTTGGAACACCAAGAAGCACATGGAGTGGTGATCAAAGGTGAGTGTGCGTTTTATATGCGAGGGTTAAAAGAAATTGTGTGCTTAGGGTAAGAGAGGGATCTCTCGAGGGAAAAGAAATTGTACTTATTATCCTTTTGCTTCATAGGTTTATATATACAAAATTATAAATATAATGTAACTCATAATAAAGTCTGTCTTGATTACAACGAATTTTAAAAGACAAGAATTGGTTTTGATATTATCACATTACGAGAATCAAATCAAAGCACAAAATCAGACATTGTCGCAACCAAAATCGCGACGGGACGATGAACCAAAAATAAAATTTGAAAAAAACAGAGTTTGGAGTCACCACCATAGTTTATTCTGGAAAACTATGAAAAAACCAAAAAGATAAGACAATGTCTACTAAAAACCAAATTTTATGTCCGGGAGTCGGTTACGTGTGGGAAAGGTATTAGCACCCCATAGCGTCCGTCCTAATACGATACCTTTAATTAATTATGCAAAAAGATGTGGTTTTCAAAATATTTAATTTTCCCCAAAAGTAAAAATAAAAGGATGTACAAAAGAAACAATTTTCTTTTGGGCCCGACAAGGATTAATCCTCGCTCCTAAGTATTTCCATTTACAATGGAGAATCAGGGTTACGTAGTTCTTTTACAAAAAAAAACTATTTGGAAAACTCTTTGGAAAATGGTTTGAATTTTTTGATATTTTTAAAAACCTTTTTACTTAAATTTTTTGTATTTTGAATTATTTTAAAATTCGTGTCACGCGACGCGAGTGGCTGGACAAACACTTGAAATAAATTCTTTTTTTTATCTTTTATTTTTTTTGTTTTTTTATCATTTATAAATTTTTAATATTTTCTTAAAGTTATTTAAAAGTGGTTGTGGATGTCATTGCGATGTGAGCAACCAAATAGATATAAAAGAGTAAACAAAGAAAGCTATTTTTTTAGATGATCTGTATATTTTTTAGAAAAAACAAAAGTCTAAATTGGATGTCATGCGACACGAGTGGTCGGGCAGACACTAAAGAAAGGGAAAAATTATTTTTTATGATTAAAAAAATAAATGAAAATTGAAAAAAACAAAATCAAAAGATGAAAAAAATTCAATATCTCTTCACCTTTACTCTTTTCTTTTTCTTACCTCCTTTTCTAATATTTCTTGTGTTTTTTCTAAGAGAGATAAAAATGATGTGTCTGTGTGGATGGTAATGAGACAGAAAGAGAGTGTGTAGAGAATATTTTCTTTCTTTCTTTTGATTCTTATCTCCTTCAATATTTTTTTTTTGTTTTGAGAGAGAGATAAAAAAGTAGTTGTGTATCTAGGAGTGGTGATGAGAAAGAATTAGAGAAGTGTAGAGAATTTTTTTTTTCGGTCTCCTTTTTCATATGATAAAGTGCGTATTTATACCCACACATTGCAATATCATTGCAATCTCAACCTTAATTGTAATGAACAATATAAGAAGAAATTGGTCATGATAACAGCACATTATGGAGATCAAATTGCAGCAAATCAGAGCACAAAATCAATCAAGATCGGTAATATTGATTCTAATCATTAACAAATTAGAGCACAAAATCAATTCCACTTAGTAATATTGATTCTTATCATTTGAAGAGATATTGTTTCTAATGATTAGAATCATATGACTAATTTCTCTATCAAAAACAAAGGGTATAAAATATTTCAGTTGTTGGGCTCATGAAAAGGAGTGTGATAATTAATAACAAATTGGGCTCTTCCTTCTTCTTTTTTTTTTCCATTTTTCAATCTCTCTTTTTTTTTCTAAAATTAAAGTTTGAAAAATCTTTGAAGAAAATTTTGTTTCACATTTTTTTTTCCATTAATTAAAAAAAAATTTAAATAAATTTATTCATCAGGACGAAATTGGGTCTTGATAGACATGATCAACAAGAATGATTCTAAATATTAGCAAAATTCTGCTTCTAATTATTAGAATCACATTATTAACTTCTTGATTTGGAGCAAAACATAGAGTGGGGATGCGAATATAAAATATTAGGTTGTCATTGGTTGCAAGAAAATGTGGTGTGGATGGATAAAATATATTGGGCTAAAAGGTAAAAAAAATGTAAAAGAAAACACACAAAGGATTAAAACAATTTTTTTTATTTATTCATTATTATTATCATATTATTATATTATTATTATTATTTAGAAAAAGAAAATTAAAATTTCCAAAAACAAACTTACTTATTTTTATTTTTTTAAGGCCCTATTCTTTTCTGCCTTTAACTTATAGGGCTGCCCCAAATCTAATGGGTCTAAGAGCTGGCCCAAAGGATAAATCTGATCCTAGTCTGCCCTAATGCGTACACTTTCACTCTTTCAGAAACCAGCTGTCATCCCCTTGCTCTCACAGGACGCTCTACTAGGGTTTCTCCCCAAGCCTTCTCGAACTAGCTCGGAACCAGTTCCTACTCCACGTAAGTGCCCCTTTCTAGATCATATGAGTTCCATTGTTGTTCCTTTGTATTTCACAGTTAGGGTTTCGTGTTAATCCGCCCCTTTGTCCCGTGTACCTTCTATTTTCAGCTCATTAGTGCGTTCCAAGGGTGGCAGTGCTCGCGGTCGTGTTGTCAAGGTTCTGTTAACCCTTTTTCCAAGTACGGGAAGTTAGTGTTTGAGTCTAAGTTGTGTTTTATGCCTGTTCTTGAGCTTGTGAATCGTTTGTATGGAATAATCGTTGTTCTCGGATTGTGAGATGCTTTGTGTGATTGGCTGGGTTGAATGATGCATTTGTTGCAGGTGAGGCTATAGCGAGGACTGATAACCTCGCTTAGGCTAGTCGGACTCGCCTAAGCGAGTCTGGCGGAGGCTCGCCCAAGCCTTTTTCGCCAAGTGTCGCCCAAGCGGCCAGCTTTTTCGCCCAGGCGAGAGGGGTCTCGCCTAAGCAAAATCCCGCGTTGTTTTCCTGTTCCTGTTTTGAGCCTTCGCCTAGGCAGAGGGGGACTCGCCTGAGCGAGACTGTCTCGCCTGAGCGAGACCCTTCAGCCTGAGCGAGGTGCTGGGCGAGACAATGCTGTGTTTGGATGTTTGTTTATTCTTGGATGATTGGTTTTGGTTTGGGTATGAATGTTATGATGAGGGACATGTATATAATGGAGTATGATGTATACATAGCATGATTCATGAATTATAAATGATAGATTTGGTATGAGTATTGGCATGTGAACTAAATTAGATGGGTATTATTAAAGTGACATGATAATGAGATGAGATGAAAATCCTTTATGCATGGATGGTTTATGATGAGTTGAAATGGGTTGGGCCTGAAACATGAAAGGCATTGGCTTTAAAGGTTGGTACGATTAATGTATATCTATGCATGGTGAATATTCTTTGCCTGTATGAATATGGTTGATCTGTGTCAGTGCATAATTCCTTGGAGTCTCTAGGTGAGACTTTTAGGGTCGCGCTTCAGTGGTCGGGACGTAATTCCATGGCCCCTATTAGTAGGTGTCCATGGTGGTGCCCCATCTGTATAACTAGGTAAGGATTCAAGGGAAGGTTGCATCCTGACGCTCTAAGAGGTCAGTTAGTCTCACCTAGAGCGGACTAACTCCTGTGGTGAGCGTAGTAGGAGACCTGAAATTCATTAAGGGCTAACCTTGTAGTGAAGGAAATTGATTCATTGTATTCTTGTAACACATAGCTCGGGGGTGAGAAACTTGGGGGTGAGTAGAGGTATCCACCACAAGTGCAAGCATCTGCTGAATTCGACCAAGTTATACATATCCGGATGAGTCGAGTCGAGTCGTAGTGTATTGATTGAAAAGTCATAACATACTTGGTTGTTGTATGGATATTGGATGGTGAAATTACGTTTGACTGTATGATGAAAATGTTGTTGGCTCTAGCTTACCCTGTTTATTGTATGGTTGTCTTGTATGTGGCTCTTCTTTCTTGCGATGATCATCAATTTAATTGATGAGAGCAGATGGGCGAGGTTCTCGTGGTCAGCAAGGAAATGGAGATTCCGCTGCTTAGCCATCGAGACTGGATTTTATTTTCTTCATGGTTTTCGTTAGGGTTATGGCCCATGTATTGTTTTACACTTTGTTGCTCTATTCCCTTTTGTTAAACTTGTATCTGGTTTCCCGTTGGCATCGTGGTGTGCCCAGGTTGTAGGGATTGTGTTAAGGACCCCAAGACTACGCTACAGTACTATTATTGTGTGACATTTCTTTTATTTTTGCTTAATAATTAAATGGGACGTTACAATTTTTATTTTTATTTTTATTTATTTCTTCATTATTATTTTTTTATTTTTTTTATTCATGTCGGCTTCAAACTAAATGTTAGGCCGATGGCAAAGCATTATTCTCTTTGGCTACTATACAACCTTTTATAAGCTATACATAAGAGGAGAATCTCCGAAGCATCTAACATTTTGAAAACTAATCTTAGAATGTGTCCTAAATTTCCACACCACATTTTCATCAAACCACTTTGTATTAGCCCCATTTTCCCACACTGACCTCAAATCATTCCTCCATCTTGATTGATGTGTAATATTATCCTTATCATTCATGTTTCTCCAAAATCCATACTTGGATTCTAAAATTTCTTTGCATAGTCCATTATCTTTCATAACCAACCTCCATTTCCAATAAAATGCTATTAAATAGTCTAATGTCCTTAGCAGAACCTGAGACAAATAAAAATCAAAATTGATCAAATCTGATGTGAGATTAAAAGACAATTCTAAATTGATTAATATTTTGAAGTTCTAAAATTCTGGAAACTAACATAAAAGAAGTAATGTTTGATATGCAGAGAGAATCTAGAGCTATACTCACAAAAAATGAAAGATCTGGCGATGATCATAATTGGGCAAATGGGAAAAGCTTTGGAGATTGAAGAAAGGGAAATGAGAGAATTATTTGAAGATGGGAT
>Ga0214544_1003492_pt1 | contig 32415 bp, 20 predicted proteins | sample CNSS3metaG_FD_160074 | JGI IMG/M metagenome (GOLD analysis project Ga0214544, IMG submission 160074) | Root nodule microbial communities from cowpea collected in UCLA plant growth center, Los Angeles, California, USA - CNSS3 | ecosystem: Host-associated > Plants > Roots > Nodule | place: USA...
TCCTTCATCCCTTTCATTTGTGTTTGTTATTTTTGATTCCCTAAGTTGACTTAATTGAATCAACTTTAGTTGACTTGTTGACCTTTGACTAGGTTTGACTTGTTGACTATAGTTGACTTGACTTAAGTCAACATGATAATCTATGTTTATTTGCTTTGTAGGTTAATTAGGAGTAAGAAAACAATGCTAGGTGGTGCATGATGATTGGGGAGCATAAATGATGTGGATCAGAGAGTAAAGCAAACGCATAAAGCATAAAGTAAAAGGTAGTTTGTAACTTCATTCAATTTATTTTCCCACCTTGAATGAGCTTAATCTTAACTTCAACTGCATCAACAAACGTTAAAATATCCAAGAAATAATTTATGCAGCTAAAAAACAATTTTTAAGACATTTTTATCACACAAGTTCAAATAGCCTAATTATCAGAATTGTTAATTAAATCACTTTTTAAGCACACAAATTCAATTAAATACTCAGAATTAAACATTGAATGAGGGCAAAAATACTCATTCATCATTTGATAATGTTGTCGTTGACACGATCAAATTAATACTATTAAACTATAGCAATGTCAGTATTGCTAAGATAGTAGTTAAGGAAATAGAAAGGGTAAAGTTAACCCTAAGTCGTCTCTCAACGAACACGGAATTGATTTTTAACAAGTTAGTTCTTATAAAATCTATACAAAACGATTAGTCAAATAAAATAATAAAAATATGAGAGGATTTAGATAAACAAGAAAGAAATAGAAAAGATAAAAAGAGATAAAAAATAGTAAAGAAAATAGATTGATTCCATTGCTTTTTCAAAATAGATTCATCATCGGTTATCTAAAGATTGTTGCTCAATTAATTATTGTTGTAGATTTACAAATTAATCAATGTAAAATCTCAATTAATTTGTTGGTGTTTGTTGGTGTTCTCACTTTTAACCAAAGTACAGTCTCAATTAAAAGTGAGAACTTTTAGACTATCCACAGTAAATCCAACCAAAGTACAATAATCATGTCTATTCTTTTATCTCCTCACCAAATAAAAAACTTAATTAATCAAAGTAAAGTATTGATTAATTTTTCATTAGAGTAAATACCTTTAACCAAAGTAAAGTCTCAATTATTGGTAAAAACTCATTCAATCATATGAAAGTTTCTAAATAAAATCAAAGTAAAGTCTCAATTCAATTTAAAAACACTTGGACTCATATGATCAACATGGATATAGATTTAAGACCATTACTTCTTACGTGATTCAAAGATAAAAGACATAGATGAATTAAAACCTTAACAATAATAAAATGAACAAAGAAATTATTTCATTCTAACCTCATAATCCATAATGAAATTACAATGGAATCAACCCAAGAAGTTTAGCAATCCATAGAATGCGAAAGTAAAATAAAAATAGAAGAATGGAGAGAGAGAAAAAGGAAACGAAATTAGGCCCCCTAAGGGTTCCTAAATTCTAAAGTGTTGAGCTTTTTTTTCTTCTACTCCCTTGGTCTCTTTATATAGGACTTGGACTAGGCTTTTCGATTGCTAAAACCTTTTAAATATCTTTTAAAATAAAGATAAATATTATTTATCTTTATAGTGATTTTAAATAAACAAATATTTGGAGAGATAGTTAGTTTTAAAAATATTTAACAAATATAGTTAGTTAATAATTTGTGATATAATTAAATAAATTAATTATTTAAAGATATCTAATAAATTATCACCTATTAATATTTGCATTAATTTTCTCAATAAGCCATTTTCAATGCTATAGTCCAAATTTGTTGGGAAATCCAAAAAGATAAATATTTGCACTTATGTCCCTCTCCTTTGACCAGTCTTTGACCATATTTGAATATTTGACCAGAGTTTGACTAGTTGACCATTTGACTGTCCATTGATAGGATGACACGTGATGGCTCCTTCTCTCTCCTAAATTAGGGTTTCTTCCTCATTCCTCCCTTGTTGCTTCCGTCGTGACTGTAGTGGGTTCGTGAATGACAAAACGCATCACTGGTGCATGGTGGCTACCATGTTGCGTCATTCTTCTTCTTCGTCGACGAAGGCTGCACGAATGGTGGTTCTGCTCAAAAATGGTGGCGCGTATTGCTATAATGGCTTCATGGTAACGCTGTTGTAGTTCAAGTGCCGCGAGTTCTCCATCAATGGATGCTTCTGGTGGTTCACGAAAGTGCAGGTGTTGCTGGAAGATGAGGCGAGGTGCAACGATGAAATGGTGGTGCATGTGGTGATGGTTTCCACTGCTGTTGTGGTGCTGCTCGTTCGACGTTCACGGCACTGCTGTGGAGATGGTGTGACGAAGGTCTGTTGCCGGCATCAATGGCTGAACGATGGAGTTCTCGTGGTGTAGTGTAGGGACGGTGGTGACGGCTGAAACATAGTGAAAAAGGTGCTTAGGGTTTTTTTAGGGAAGAACGTGATGATGACGTGACACTACTTTATTGGACAAATTCTTTAGTTGAGATTATGCCCACATGGCTTCTTCTGGTTGGTCAACTCAATTAGTGGAGGATTGCCACATGGCATGATCTTAGTGCATCTAGTTTACGAGAGAAAATAGGGGTGGAAATAGACAAAGTTAGAGGTGTAGAAGTAGATTTTCTGTAGCCCATTTGGAAAATGGGAGTGTATATGTAATTTAGGGGGTGCAGAAGTGATTTTTTTCTGAACTTGCTAATTTCAGCCTTATTCAAAGGTAGTTTGTAACTTCATTCAATTTATTTTCCCACCTTGAATGAGCTTAATCTTAACTTTAGCTGCATCAACAAACATTAAAATATCCAAGAAATAATTTATGCAGCTAAAAATCAATTTTTAAGACATTTTTATCACACAAGTTCAAATAGCCTAATTATCAGAATTGTTAATTAAATCACTCTTTAAGCACCCAAATTCAATTAAATACTCAGAATTAAACATTGAATGAAGGAAAAAATACGCACTCATCATATTCAAATTAAATATGATTGAATCAAGAATCAAATGCAACAATAACCAACTTAATTGAACAATTATAGAGAAAGTTATGCACCAAACAAGCAACAAAGGTCAATGTTGTCAACAACCAAACTACAAGGACCTTGCGATAAAATCTTCTCTCACTACAGTGCTCCGATTCAAGATCCAACCGGTCAAAGTTAAGAACTATGTGTTAAGGATTAGATGCTAAAATTTCGGCTCGATCCAACGGTTAACGAAGTAGGAACCTTCATTTTACAAAACGTGTGCAGTGTAGGAAAATGGGTAGCGCCACACCATGTGCTTCTTTGTTGTGAGATTTTGATTTGTTCCATTGCACAATTTGATATCTTACACTTTTATCTTCTCAACTCATTTCAAACATGCATGATACCAAAAGTTAAAAAGAAGAAAGAAAAAACTAACATCCCATAAAACTTTTCTGCAGCGTGAATGAAAGAAAGAGAAGAAACCATGGTGAGAGAAAATACATGTGAAAGAAAGAGTACTCCAAATCCTAAAGTTGTTGGTCCAAAACGAGATTAAAGAAAAAGAAAGGTGGCTGCACCAAAACTCATGACATGAAAACAAAGTGAAATAAAAAGAAGGTGAATGTAATTTATATATGGCCATGCATTCACGTGTGATATAATAGGACGAGAGAAGAAAGAGAAAAGCAAATTCATATGTGGTGGTTATAAAGGAAGAAAGAGAAAGTATTAAGGAAACCATGCACCCATATTCACGTAAAAAAACTAAACACAAAGAAGAGAGAGAACATTTAATTTCATACAAAACAAATGCTGCAAAGAAAAGATATAGCAAAACCCATGCAAAATACAAAGATACAATGACCCCTAGCTAATGCTTACGGTCCCACCATTCCCATAATGCCTTTCAAATGATATACCATAGTATATTACTAAACAAAGAAGGAAACTTTAACGAGAAAAAGAACCCTTATTTATAACAATCGAAAACCGAATGGGTGTTAACACAATGATTACATCACCTCTTTAAGTCTAAAAGCAATGAAAGAAGAACGACCATGGAATACAAAAATGTGCAAGCACTGTCACGAAAAACATTGGGTACATACTTTCAAAAGATTAAAACCAAGGAAAACGTGAACAACAAAACTTAAACCTCAACCCCTTGTGTTTCTTCATGAGCGAAGACGATGTAGACCCCCGCATGCATGAACGAAAGACAAACTCAATTGCAAAACTGGGATCCCCTACCTACCATTAACTCTTGACTAAGCCATCACCCGTGACTTTGCCTCATGCATGAAAGAAGAGAAGAAAAATGCAAGTAAAAGCAGTGGCACCATGCACACATATAAATCATCCCACTCACAAAGCTTCATGCAATATTGGAACGATACCACAACCACAAAATTCATGGCAGCAATGACAATATAAATGATGACCAAAAGAAGGAGTAAAAATAGAAATATACAAAAGGTTGGCTTTCCCTACCTGGATTTCTTCTTTCCCTCTCCCGTGGTCTTCAACTCTCAATTTCTCTACTCTTGTTTCTCTCCCTCTCCTCTTCCAGAAACCCTAACTTTTAACCTATATACCCCTCTCACTCCAAATCTTTTCTGTTAATATCCTTTGCTTTAAATTTATTTTTCTTGGCTGTTATAATATTTTAAATCACAATTCAAAAGATAGAGGAAAAAAAATAAGAGATAACCATTTGGGTGTAGCGTGAATCACATATCTATATACTAAGCTGATGCAGCACCCCAATAACAATTTATGCATATAGATATACACCAAGCACACTACATTCCCGTGATTGAAGGAAGAGAAAATAATTTCATATTTCGTGGGCCTCACTCCTTAAAGGAGAAAAATGAATTTAAAACCAACACACAAAACAAAATTCAGTCTACCAGGTTTGAACTCCGCAACTGCACACTACTAAACACAACATTCACCACTAAGCTACATGATATAACATGCATTATAAGTATTAAAACACTTATAGTTCATAAACCATAATTCCTTACATCACTTAAATAAATATTATAAATACTACAATAACTTAAATCACTCAAATAATAATTATTTCATTTTTCAAAATTAATAACCTAATTAAATTAAATAAATCAACAACATTAATCAAGCCATTAATTTTTCCCATATGTTTCTCTTTAGTCTAATTTTTTCCCGCATCTTACACTTTCCCAAGTTATTGATGTATGAAAGAAATGATAGGGACTTCAAAAATTTGCCTCTAGTGTGAGAGCCTAGGATGGTTTTAGGGTGTAAAAGCATGTTTGACTTTTCCCAATTAAAGAGATTGAAAAATGACGAGGTCTTCACAAGTTATCCTTAATGTGATCACAGTCTTCAATGTAAAATGCCCTAATTCAAAATGAATGATGGGAATATATGAATCACAAACAAAGTGACTGCCCTAGTTTAGGTTTGACATTGATAAAGATGGACTATGTTAAGGTTGGTCAAGGTTTAGGCTTAGTACGGAGGATTCAGTATGAGCAAAAATGGAATTTCATGAAGAATGAACTAAAAGCGGACAACCCAAATTTAACCAGATTGCTTGATTGCTCGTGCTGATTTTGGAGCTTTGAAAACATGTCAACCAAGCGTAAACTACCCTAGTGTTTAAAAGCAAATATCTGAACACACTTTTTCAATTTTTTTATCCTTTTTTAGAACAAATCTGTTAGCAAATCAAAATTTTCCTCTAAATTAAAACCTTTAAAAGAAAACAATCAATCTTTGATTTGTGTGGACTTTATTAGGCTTGTATCGTTGCCAAAGTTAGGGGTATGGATGTAAATGATATTAAAGGCCCAAAAAGTGATGTGATGGTTGTTTCAAACAAGGATCTTTGAATAATGTTTCATTCATAATTTGTTTCACTTCTTCTTATTCACATTTTGCTTCTCTTTTTCTTTTCTTTTCTTGATATAACCATTTCTTCTTTTTTATATATATTTTTGTAGTGGTGAACTACCATTCAGATGAAACAAATGCAAAAGTTATGTCAACTCTTAGTGTGAGGGTGACCCTTGTTTAGGGTAATTTGAAAGAAATTTTTTGGAAGGCTCAAATTGGGTAGCAAAGGATAATTACTTTTGTTTTTTTTATAAAGAAACATGACCACACGTCATTTCAAAACATGATTGTGTTTAAAAAAAATTAATTCACAGGAAAATAATTGATTTCATATGACATGATGTCCCTTGTTTTGTTCTATTTTTTCTTCACTTTTTTTTGTCTTACTTTTGCCTAGACTATCCTTCATTGTTTTTAGTCTAGCTAATTTTTCTTTATTTTTTTGTTTTCGTGCTCAGAAAGTTTTTTGTAATCATTTTAAGGTGTGTGTTCCCTTTATGATAATCCTCCATAAAAATGAAAACAAAGTTTATGATGGAAGAGAGATGGAAAAGGAGATGGATTTGAGCAATTTCATGAATGTAAGATTATATGAGTACTTCAAAAGAAATGATAATAAACAAAATTTTATTTCTTTATTAAATCCACTAATTTGACCAAAAAATGTTTGATGATTTTCTCATTTTTCGTAAGAAAGATTCCAAGAATTTGGTGATAAGAAAAGTGGGAAACAGTTTGAATTTATTTTAGTGCAATTTTTTTTTTGTTTATTTTTTAAAATTATGCATATGCATGTTGAAACTATGAACAGGGTATCATAGATAGATGACCACAAAATGGGAATGCAATGCATGTTTATGCATCGCAGAGCACTTATTCATATGATATGCTAATGAAATGTATGCTTATGCCTTAGGAGGCATTTTTTCCTTTTCTTTTTATAATGTTGATGATAAAAATTGTGATGAACTTATTACTATATACAAGCAAAGGTGAGGGTAAAGGACGCAAATATTCTCCCTTTTGTGTCTTAATTTAACATAGGTTTGACGTTTAAAGTTCTAAGGCAAGGTATATGTGCTCACAAGGATAGTTCCCTAATACTTAAAGATCCAGGTCACTAGAGCTATGGCTCATTTCATGGCATTTCCCACGATAGTTGGTAAACAACAAGAAGTGAGAGTACCAATGAAGCAAACAAACTTTAGTTGGGGTTCTCACAGTGACCACTTGGGAAGTACATCCACTGTGACACTACTACACAATCCCCTTTAATTCTAAGCAACTCAGACCCGGGTATAGAGCTTCACTCATGTAATGAACAAAATGTGTGTGTGTGTGAAGGGAGAATACAATGTATACCCAAGCCCACACCTAACAATTATTCCAAATACCAAAATAAAGAAGAACATACACATACAACTATTCCACATATCAAAAAGAGATAAAAAGATTAAAAAAAGGGGGAAGAAAAAATATGAAGAAAAACCACATCAATTTTGCACATCCAAATAAATGGTCGGACTCTCTAGTATCCCCACTAGAGTCGCCATCTATCGCAACCAAAATCGCGACGAGACGACGAACAAAAAAAATTGTAAAAACAGAGATTGGAGTCGTTACCATAGTTTATTCTGGAATATTTAATTTGTACAGTTATGTAGTTTTCAAAATATTTAATTTTTCCCAAAAATAGTAATAAAAGAATGTTAAAAAAAACAAAATAATTTTTTGATTTTTTAGGGCCCGACAAGGATTAATCTTCACTTCTACATATCTTCATTTAACAATGGAGAATCAGGGTTACATAGTTCTTTAGAATCTTTTAGAAATTGTTGATTTGATTTTTTTTTATTTCTTTTATCATTTTGAAAACCCTTTTATGTTTTTTGGTATTTTTAATTATTTGAAAATGAGTGTCACGCAACACGAGAGGCCAGACAAACACTAAAATTAAACAAAGAAAACTATTTTTTATCTTTGGTTCTTTATATTTTGATATATTTTCTAAAACTAAATTTGAAAATTGGCGTCACGCGGCACGAGCGGCCGGACAAACACTAAAAGAGATGAAGAAAAATATTTGTTTATGATTAAAAAATATATAATGAAAAATGAAAAAATAAATCAAAACAATTAGAAATTGGCAATGACGTACCTTCAAAAATTTTCATATATGTTCTCTTCTATATCAATCTCACCCTCTCGTTTTCCCAACAAAGATAAAAAGGAGGTGTGTTTGTGTGGGTGGTAATGGAAGAGAAAGAGGAAGTGTAGCGAATATTTTCTTTCGATTTTCTACTACCTTCAATATGTTTTTTTTAAAGAGATATAAAAAAGGAGGTGTGTAAATGAGAGTGGTGATGGGAAAGAATTAGATAAGTGTAGAGAATTATCTCTTTTTTTTTTCGATCCCTTTTCATGAAACAAATTGTCTATTTATATTCACAAATTGCAATCCTACCCTTAATTGTAATGAACAATATAAGGAAGAAATTGGTCATGTTAACAACACATTATGGAAATCAAATCATAGCAAATCAGAGCACAATATCAATCAAGATCAAAAATATTGATTCTAACCATTAACAAATCAGAGCACAAAAATCAATCTCAATTAATAATATTGATTCTAACCATATGAAGAGATACTACTTCTAATTATTAGAATCAATCCCGATTAGTAATATTGATTCTAACCATATAAAGATATTTGCTTCTAATTATTAGAATCATATCACTAATGTCTCGTCTCTATCAGGAACAAAGGGTGAAAAATATTATGTTGATTTTGTTGGGCTTATGGAAAGGAGTGTGATAATTAAAAATAAATTAAGCTCTTCCTTTTTTTTCTTTTTTTATCTCTTTTTTTTCTAAAATTAAAGTTTGAAAATCTTGGAAGAAAATTTTATTTCACCATTTTTTATTTTCCATTAACTAAAAAAATATTTTTTTTTGAAAATAAATTTATTCACCCGGACGAAATTGGGTGTTGACAAACATCATTAAATCTTTCACTAATCCCTTCCATTAGGTTCTAATTTTCAAACGAAGTTCTTCCATCTTTAAACTCTATTCACTTTGACATTAAATCTTTTGTTTTGTTTCTTTCTCAACCATTTTGTTCTCAATCTCATTCCCTTATTTCACCCTCTTCAACATCTTATGTACCAACACACTTTGACTCTAAAATTCATTTCAAAAATCATCTTAGTCAAAGTGTAAAACATTCTTTTTGTGAAGTGGGCCTAATACCATCTTTTTCAATCTTTAAGAGTCCATTTTCACACATTTCCCAATCACCTATATTGCATGGTCATTATGATTTTAATACAATTTTATTTTATGACTATTGCAGATATATTTTTGATCCTGGAGGAATTCATCTTTAATTGTTGTGGGCCTTAAAGAAACCTCTTGATCTGAGGACAAATCCTTTTCAAGAGGGAGGGGATGATGAATATCACCCTAAGAGGCTTTTCATAGCATCGGCCAATGCCTAGGCCAAATTCCTTTTAATTTCTTTAATTTTTTTCTTTTATTTTAATTAAATAAATGTGTCTAATTGGGTTTGTTTGCTAAATGCAACCTATTTTCTAAAGCTGCCAATAATTGAAGAATTGGCATTGGGCCTGCGGCCCAACTCTCCTTTACACCAACAATTACATGCTTCTTCAATTGTTTCTCCCACACATCAGCAATGGGCTGAGCTCCTCCTTCCTTCAACAAGCCCAAACTTGATCACACGTACCACGCTGAAGAACAGGCCGCACACCTGCACGCTGCCCAAATGCTTTCCACACCTCCCATCCTGTTGCAGCCAACATTGTTTTTTTTATATCTCCTTAATTGGGCCCGAACCCAATTCTTCAAGATCTCTGCGTGACAAACATCAGAGAATGAGAAGCTCACTCATTCCTTCACGATGAACCCACCTTATTTCAGTTTCTCCGCTAGGGTTCATGAGAGGGTGCGCCCATTTTCTTAGGTTTCGCATCCAACCCACACCTTTTTGTTGTTGCGCAGCTCTAACCCTCGTGTCTGAAAGCGAACCATAACACTTCCTCACGCGTCTGAAGCAATCAGCCACCAAGGAAGCTCCTTCATTCTTCATGCTTTCCACACTTGTCATCCTTTGAGATTTTCGTTAAAGTTAGGGTCTTGTGTAAGCTTGTTCCCATTTTTTTTCACCATTAGGGTTTCCTCTTGTCGTTAGGTTTGTGTTAGACGGCATCCACTTTTTCTCATTTACTGTTCTGGTTGCCTTCATCTATAAAAGGCAAGCCAACCATTGTACTAAGGAGCTTTGATGAATGAGAGTGATAAATTTCCCCTTTCGTCTCAGCTCAACCCTAACCCTAGATTAGGTTTTTAACCTCGTCGATTCCCAATTTCAGTGAGAGTTCCCCACTGGAACTCTGTTTGAGAGTGATTCGATCTCCCATCGTGAGATCATAGTCTTCCGCTGCCTGTTTGGTGGATTTCCACCGAACAAATCTATGTTTCACGGCCTTGCATCATGATTCCGACAAGACTTGTGGCTTCGCGCGTCCATCACAAGGGAACCATAAGTGGGGAATTAATGGGAGGCACAATTATGTTTTCTATAGGTGGTGATGGAGTATGGAAGAGCCGTAGACAGAGGATTATCTGGGACAACATTAGGTATGACAAGGTCTATGGTGGTGAAAGAAGTGTTAAAGGATTCATACGAAAAAATATCATCATGGAAAACAACATCACGACTAGTGAAGACTTGATGAGTTTCAAGATCATATAACTTATAAGCCTTTTGGCCAAGAGGATAACCAAGAAAAACACATTTTGGCGCACAAGGAGCAAACTTATGAGAAACATGAACATTAGTAGCATAAGCAAGACATCCAAAAACTCGAGTGTGAATAAGAAGGGAATTTACCATATAGGTGCTCAAAAGGTGTCTGATGTGATAGAAGAGACATAGGCAACCTGTTAATAATATGGACAACAATGGAAACACATTTTGTACAAAAGTGTAAGGGAAGGTGAGCTTGAAAACGAAGAGTGTGTGTTGACTCAAGGATATGTCTATGCTTACGCTCGACAACTCCATTTTGTTATGGTGTGTAAGTGCAAGAATGTTGGTAAGTTGTTCCTTCTTGTGTAAAGAAAATCTCGCATAGAAAAAAAATTCCCTCCCATTATCAACCCGAATATTGACTATATTGGTATTAAAATGGGTTTTAATAAAAGAGAAGAAATTAGTAAGGAGATGTTAGGTTTCACTTTTATAATGCATGAAAAAAAATCCAAGTGTAGCAAGAAAAATCATCCACAACAGTCAAAAAATACCGTGCACCAGAAAGAGAAGGAACTTTATATGGTCCCCAAATATCACAATGAAGTAATTCAAAAGGTTTAATGGAAGAAATTGAGATATTCAGAAAAGGAAGGCGTTTCTGTTTTGCAAGAGTACAAACATCACAATTTTGTTTTACTCTAAAGAGAAGTTTAACAAAGTTTTAGCCATAAAATATAATCTAGATGGAGATGGATGTCTTAGTCGTCAATGCCACAAAGTAGTAGAAGTGTTTAAAGGAGGAGATGACTTGGTGACATGGGCTGTGAGTGATGAAATGGGAGTGTTTGACTTATTTAATGTCATTGCAACCAAGTAACAGAGTCCACCTTGTTGTTTACCCAAACCAATTGTCATCCTCGTCATCAAATCCTGTAAAATACACCCAGAAGGAAAAAAAGTTACCAAACAATTTAAATCTCTTGTGACCCGACTTACTCACATCAAATCTACTTTGAAAGATGGTACCCCAAGCACATTTGTTAAAGAACAATTGGACTTAAAGGTAAAGTTTCAATAGAGATAATAGGGGCCTAATTACCATTTGGCATAATAACTGGTGGTAAAGAAGTGTTTTCTTTACTGTTGACAAGCAAGGTTGGTGAAGAAATAATGTGATCGGTGGCCCCACTATCAATTATAAGTTTGGGTGGTGACAAACCTGAAGGAACATTGGCGTTGTTGACCTTAGGATTAGCTGACGAAGATGATGCATTACCATGCATACTAGACAACATTTGTTGGAGTTGTAGTTCAGTTAATCTATTCATTGTGGACTGCAATTATTGCATCACTAGAGTCGTTGTGACATTATTTGCTTAAAATTGATTGTTCCCATTAGGCTTAATATAAGCATTCCGGGTGATTCCATGCCTTGGGTGTTTAGGAGGATAATTGTGTAGCTTCCAGCATGTTTCTTTTGTATGATGATCTATATCACAATGAGAACAATGCATTAACTTTCGATTAGATGAATTAAAACGAGAAGGAGGATCTTGTTTGTGGCGAACAACAAGGGTTGTTGGTTTATTCTTTTGAACAACCATGTCTGAAGCTTCTATTGTGTCACGCGTGGTGTTGTTTTTCTTCTTGAATGATGGAAGAATAAGCTTGTGTAACATCAGGCAATGGATTCATTAAGGGAAGTTGAACATGAATAGCACTATAAGAGTCATTCAATCCCATAAGAAACTACATCAATTTGTGCCTTTTATTGTTTGGTCCACAAGTGCAGATTGCATTACTATAGGAGCCCAACTCATCCCATAATTTCTTTAACCTCGTGTAATAGGTTGCGACTGTCATTTGATCTTGAGTCAAGCAAGCAATGTCTCTCTCAATCTGAAAAATCTTTGGTGCATGAATTTGAGAGAAACGATTTTGAAGATCTTTCCAAACTTTATGAGCAATGTCATAGAAAGTAACACTATATACAATATCAGTTGTCAAAGAATTAAAGATCCCAGATAATACAATGTCGTTGCATTTTTTCCATGTTGTATATTCTTCTAGTTTGTCTTCCGTAAAGGGTGCCTTGAGAGTTCCATCAACAAAACCCAATTTAGATTTTGCATTTAAAGAGATGACCATGGCTCTACACCAAGTCAAAAAATTGTCTCCATCTAGAGGTTTTGAAACAAGGACCATTCTAGGATGGTCAAAATGATGGAGAGAATAAGAACTATTAAAATTTGGTTCTTTTCCATTGTTAGCCATGGAAAGAAGGATAGGAAAATAAAAAAAATGAATGATTGAGCAGAGGATCGTTCTTGCTCTTGATAACATGTAAAGGAAACAAATAAAAGAAGGAATTTTGTGTTTTATTTTATTGAAAGGAATAAATAGAAATATATACAAGTAGTGGTCGTTCTTCAGCCAAAATTTTGGGGGTGCCAAAATTTTTGTTGAATTATACTTTTGGTCTATATTTCCGTCCAAGTTGCTCATCTAGTTTTTTAAGTCTCAATTTGGTTCCAATTTTTTAAAAATCAATGTATTTTGATCTTTTTCGTTAAATTTTTTGAAGTGGAAGAAAGATTTTTCAGAAAAAACTGACACTAGGATTATGTCAATTACACCAACAAATCACACAATCATCCTTATTCACAACTTCAATTTTGTTGAAAAATTTGATTCAAGAATTTAACGAAAATGACAAAATTGCATTATTTTTTCAAAAATCGAAACAAAATTGAGATAAAATAAAAAATAAAAATAGTGGACCAACTTGATATTTTTGAATGAAAATAGGAACCAAAAGAGTAATCTCAAAATTTTTACGTAAACTAGTAAAAACATTGTATTTGCTTTTTTCATGATAATAAAAAATAATAAAATTATGATGATTATTATTATTATAATTATAAAATTAAATATAAATCATTTTTATAAATTTACTATAATTAATTTTCATTTATAATGATTAAGTTTAAAAAAATCAAATAAAAAAATGGTTAAATTACACAAATAATCATTTAAAAGATAATTAATAAAATAATTATTTTTATTTAAAAAATATTTAAAATATAAAAAATGAAAAATAAATGTGAACAATAAAAAAAACTTTTTCTTATATATAAATATAGATGTATACAAATTTATTAGAATATCAAATATATGAATTATATTACAAATATTAATTTTTTGAAAAATATATTAAAATTATAGATTAACATATATAAATATATAAAAAAATTGGGGAGGTCATGGCCTCCTTAGTCACTATGAAGGTCTGCCACCGTAAAAAAGAGGAATTATCTATAATTAATATATACAATCTTTACAGTTATGTTATTATTCCTATAATAATGCAAAAAAACGTGTAAAATTGTTCTTGTAATTCAACTATTTTAATAATTAAAATATTTTCTCATGATTAAATTTCTAACACTTTTCTAAATAAGTTTTTTTATCTTTTTATTTTTCCCTAATGTTCTCCCTTTCTTTTTCTACCTTTGTAACAATGATGATGACACAAGTGTGGCACTGGGTAATGGTGCGTGAGTAAATATTTGGTAAAAAATATCCAATTATTAGCTAGGAGTGATTCTTATTTAAAGAACACTTGGTTAAGCTAAAAATGATTATTGAAAGAATATTTAGTTGAGTCAAAAGTAACTTGTTAAAAAGACACTTTGTGTGGGTAAAAAATTTATTGTTAAAAGAATATTTTGGTTTATCAAGGAGGGGTTTGTTGAAAGAAGACTTTGGTTGATCCTGTAATAGGTTTTTGAAAGAATACTTGGGTTGAACAAACGGTGACTTCATGAAAGAATACTTAACAAGACAAAAATAGATTGTGGAAAGAATACTTGATGTTGGATATTAGGCTCCCTTCCTAAGTGGACAAAAGGCCCAAAACTTGAGAAGCCCATGTCTCACTTAATCTGGTGGAGAGGGGGCTGCAAAATAAATAGAGAGGCAGAACAATAGAGTCAGAACACACTGAAAACCCTAGCACATAGAGGGAGAGGTAGAGAGAAATTTTGTTCACGTTTTTAATAGAGCTGCCACCGTAAAATCGGCATTGCGGATTCGTTCACCGTTGGATTAGGCTGAAATGTTTATAGTAGGTTCGAAACTCATTGTTCTTCATTCTGACTGGTCGGATCGTTGATACGAGGTCTGAGTTGGGAGATATTAATTTCGCACTGCAGTAGCGATTTTATAGGTTTTTCTTCTCTTGTTCTTCTCTATTTGAAAGCTTTGTTGCTTTGTTATTTGGTTGGGTGTTGGCACTAATTTGTGCTATTGATTGAGACTCTTTTGTACTCTTGTTGATCATAGTGGAGCTATTTCTTTGGTCTGGACGACTCGTGATTTTTACCCTTGATTTGAGGGGTTTTCCACATTAAAAATCTTGGTGCCTTTATTTGTGCTTTTGGTGATTTATTATTGCTGCTCTTTGATTATTGCTCCTCATAGATTCTTGCAAGTTAGGGGAAATTATATCCGCTGCATTCTCTGGTACATTGTTTGTTGTTGTTTTCCCCATCAGAGTGGTATCAGAGCTCTTGGTTGGGCTATATTTACTTGCTTGAATGATGGAGGCAAATGCAAAGATGGTTGCTTTGAATGGTACAAATTATCATTTGTGGAAGGGCAAGATGAAAGATTTATTATTTGTCAAGAAATTTCATCTTCTGGTCTTTACTACACAGAAGTCAGATTCTATGTCTGAAGAAGAATGGGACTTTGAGCACCAACAGGTATGTGGTTTTATTCAGCAATATGTTGAAGATAATGTTTATAATCATATTGCTAATGAGACACATGCCAGAGCTTTGCGGGAAAAGATTGAGTCTTTGTATGCTTCTAAGTCGGGCAATAATAAATTGTATTTGTTAAATTGCTTGATGAATTTGAGGTACAGGGAGAATTCTTCTATTTTTTATCACTTAAATGAGTTTCAAGGGCTCCTAGATCAATTGTCAGGAATGGGCATAAAGTTTGATGACGAAGTTATGGGATTATGGTTGCTTAATACTCTACCAAAGTCTTGGGAGGTATTTCGGGTTTCAATTACGAACACTGCCTCGAATGGTGTTGTTTCTTTTCAGATGGCAAAAAGCGGTGCTCTTAATGAAGAGATGAGAAGGAAGGCACATGGTTCTTCATCTTAGTCTGAGATGCTTGTTAGAGAAGCTATGGGGAGAAGTCAGAAAAAGGAACATAAAGGTGGTAGAGAGAAGAGTAGGAGCAAGTCTAAGTCAAGATACAAGAATTTAGAGTGCAGTTGTTGATCATGATGAGTACACATTCAGAAATACTGTTTTAAGTGGAAAAAGGAGAACAAAGACAAGAAGGGCAAATAGAGAGAGAATGACCATGATGATGTTGATCGTGTCACTATTGCTACAGATGGTGATCTTGTTCTTCTTCGTGACTTTGAGTCCGTTAATCTTGTATCTGATGAGAGCATGTGGATTATTGATAGTGGTGCTACACTGCATGTTACACCTAGGAAGGAGTTCTTCACATCTTACACTTCTGGTGATTTTGGAGTGTTGAAGATGGGTAATGATGGTGAGTCTAAAGTGATTGGTGTTGGTGATGTTTGCCTGCAAACCAACATGGGAGTGCAGTTGTTGCTTAAAGGAGTTAAACATGCTCCGGATGTCCGTTTTAATTTAATCTCTGTGCAGTTGCTTGATGATTGTGGTTATGACAATCACTTTGGTTCTAGTAAATGGAAGCTCACTAAAGGTAACTTGGTTATGGCCAGAGGGGAGAAACAATCTAAATTGTATTGGACTAAAGCTTTGGTTGCTAAAGACAGTGTGAATGCTATGTATATGGAGGCATCTTTGTGGCACCGGAGGCTTGGTCATATAAGTGAGAAAGGGCTTAACTGCTTAGCTAAAAAGGATGTGCTTATGGGATTGAGAAATGCAGAATTGGAGAAATGTTCTCATTGCATGGCTGGTAAACAAACCAGAGTATCTTTTAAGAAGCATCCACCCTCAAGGAAGTCAGAATTGCTTGAATTGGTGCATTCTGATGTTTGTGGCCCATTAAAGGTAAAGTCATTTAGTGGTGCACTTTACTTTGTTACTTTTATTGATGATTGTTCCAGGAAGCTATGGGTCTATGCTCTTTAGCGGAAAGATCAAGTACTTGAAAAGTTCAAGGAATTTCATGCTATGGTTGAGAGGCAATCAGACAAGAAGCTGAAATGCATCCATAGTGATAATGGTGGTGAGTACCGTGGACCTTTTGATATTTATTGTAGGCAGCATGGTATTAGACACGAGAAGACTCCTCCTAAAACTCCTCAGTTGAATGATCTAGCGGAGAGGATGAACAAGACCTTGGTTGAAAGGGTTACATGTATGCTTTCGGAAGCAAAGTTGCCTAAGCACTTTTGGGGAGAGGCATTGCTTGCAACTGTGCATGTTATTAATCTCAGTCCTGCAGTTGCTTTGAATACTGAGGTGCCAGACAAAATTTGGTTTGGTAAGAATGTTAGCTATGATCATTTGCGTGTCTTTGGTTACAGGGCATTTGTTCATGTTCCTAAGGATGAAAGATCCAAGTTAGATAAAAAGACAAGGCAATGTATCTTTATTGGCTATGGTGAGGATGAATTTGGCTACAGGTTTTATGATCCTATTGAGAAGAAGCTTGTTAAAAGTCGTGACGTACAATTCATGAAAGACCAGACCAATTGAAGACATTGATTAGGTGGAGAAGACCACACCCGAGAAAGATAGTAATCTCACTGATGGTAATCCGATGAGGTTGCCCGCTCACAATCTGGAGAATGTTGAAACGGAAGCTCAAGATGATGAGCAACATGGTGATGTTGATGATCAACAGGTTGGAAGTGGAGTAGAGGTTCCAATTGATGATGCTCAAGAGGAACATGATGATGATGATCTTGGTGATGTACCTGAACCACCTCAAGTCTAACTCAGGAGGTCTAATAGATAGAAACAGCCTTCTACAAGGTATTCTTGTGATGAGTACATAACCTTGAATAACGGTGGAGAACCTGAGTGTTTTGAAGAGGCTCTGGCTAGTGAAGAGAAGAAACAGTGGTTGGATGCAATGCAAGATGAGATGAAATCTTTGCATGATAATCACACTTACGACTTGGTGAAATTGCCTAAGGGAAAAAGGGCATTGGAAACTAGGTGGATTTTCAAGGTGAAACAAGATTCAAATTCTACACTTCCAAGGTACAAGGCCAGATTAGTGGTGAAAGGTTTCAAACAGAAAAAGGGTGTTGATTTCAATGAGATTTTCTCACCTGTGGTGAAAATGCCATCCATCAGAACTGTGCTAAGTTTAGCTGCTACTCTTGATTTGGAGGTTGAGCAAATGGATGTGAAGACAACTTTCCTTCATGGTAAATTGGAGGAAGAGATATACATGAAGCAACCTGATGGTTTTCTTATTGAAGGCAAGGAAGATTATGTGTGTAGGCTAAGGAAGAGTCTATACGGTTTGAACCAGGCTCCAAGGCAGTGGTATAAGAAGTTTGAGTCTTTTATATATGAGCAAGGTTACAAAAAGACTATTTCTGATCATTGTCTTTGTTAAATGTTTTTCTAATGATGACTTTATTATCCGGTTATTATATGTTGATGACATGCTTATTGTTGGGAAAGATATTTCCATAATTGACAGGTTAAAGAAGACACTTGGCGAGTCTTTTGCCATGAAAGACTTGGGAGCTGCTAAAAGGATTCTTGGCATAGGTATCTCACGTGATAGAAGAGAAACGAAGATTTATCTATAACAAGAGCAATACATTAGGAAGGTGTTGCAGAGATTCCATATGGAAAATGCTAAAACTATGAGTACTCCTCTTGCTAGTCATTTTAAACTGAGTGTTAAACAAAGTCCTTCAAATGAAGTTGAGAAGACCAATATGAGTAGAGTTCCTTATGCATCTGCGGTGGGTAGTTTGATGTATGCGATGGTGTGTACAAGACCAGATATTGCACATGTTGTTGGTATAGTTATTCGTTTTCTGTCAAATCCGGGTAGAGAGCATTGGAATGCTGTGAAATGGATTTTGAGATATCTTCATGGTACAGTTGATATGAAACTTTGTTTTGGAGGTGATAAACCTACTTTGATGAGTTACTCAGACTCAGATATGGCTGGGGACATTGATTCCAGAAAGTCCACTTCGGGCTATTTGATAAAGTTTGTAGGGGGAGTTATGGCTTGGCAATCAAGACTACAAAGGTGTGTAGTGTTGTCTACTATAGAGGCAGAGTTCATTGTTATTACTGAAGCATGCAAGGAGTTGTTATGGTTGAAGAAATTCTTACAGAAGCTTGGTTTTGTGCATAACAACTATCCATTATTTGTGGATAGTCAAAGTGTTATCCATCTTGGTAAGAATCCAACTTTTCATTCTAGATCCAAACATATTGATGTGAGGTATCATTGGATACGTGATGCTTTAGATGCTAAGTTTTTGGAGTTGGAAAAAGTTCATACAAATGATAATGGTGCTGATATGATGACTAAAGCATTGCCAAGAGAGAAGTTTGAAGTTTATTGTGAGATCGCCGGTTTGGCGGTTATCTCCACATAGTTGTGAAGGGGAGATTTGTTGGGTATTGGGCTCCCTTCCTATGTGGAGAAAATGCCCAAAACTTGAGAAGCCCATGTCTCACTTAATCTAGTGGAGAGGGGCTACAAAATAAATAGAGAGGCAGAACAATAGAGTCAGAACACACTGAAAACCCTAACACATAGAGGGAGAGGTAGAAGGAAATTCTGTTCACGTTTTTCACATAGCTGCCACTGTAAAATCGGCGTTGCGGATTCGTTCACCGTTGGATCAGGCTGAAATTTTTATAGTAGGTTCGGAACTCATTGTTTTTCATTCTGACCAGTCAGATGGTTGATACGAGGTCTGAGTTGGGAGATCTTAATTTCTCACTGCAGTAGTGATTTTATAGGTTTTTTTTCTCTTGTTCTTCTCTATTTGAAAGCTTTGTTTCTTTGTTATTTGGTTGGGTGTTGGCACTAATTTGTGATGTTGATTGAGACTCTTTTCTACTCTTGTTGATCATAATGGAGCTATTTCTTTGGTCTAGACGACTCGTGGGTTTTATCCTTGATTTGAGGGGTTTTCCACGTTAAAAATCTTGGTGCCTTTATTTGTGCATGTGGTGATTTATTATTGTTGCTCTTTGATTGTTGCTCCTAATATATTCTTGCAAATTAGGGGAAATTATATCCGCTGCATTCTCTGGTATATTGTTTGTGTTGTTTTTCCCCATCACTTAATCAGGATCATGTAACCAATGACTTATTGAAAAAAATATTTGAATAGATAAAAGTGGATTGTGAAAAGAATATTTCATCAACGTCATCCATGAGTGGCTAAGAGTCAAAATAATGCCTAGGTTAGCTAGGAGTGGTTACAAGTAGAAATAATATACTCATGGGTTACTGAAATGTGGCCACAAGTTCAAATAATAGTCAACTTGTTAATTAGAAGTAACTTAATGGAACATGTAACATCCCGTCAGGATATTACGAATTTTCATAAAATAAAGAAAATAAATAATTACACTGCATTTAATAATACCTCATTTCCCAAAAACGTGGGAAATTAAATTTTTATTAACCTATGAAAAGTCCAATATTCCAAAATTTATAAACACAATTTATAATAAATATCCACAGTGTTTACAAAGTATTATTCAAACCACATATCATCAAAAATTCCCAATCCAGCCCTTGCTCCGAGCCTAAGCCTCACCAGCTCCACCTACAATATCATCTGCTCACGTGTACCACGTACACGATCATCGTCAAACACAAGCAGATAGGGTGAGCTAAAGAGATAACACATAAATATACACCAAACATATATATATATATAATAAAATACATCAAAATAAAATCTCTTCTTTTATCCTGCATGGCCACAACCATGTATGATATCATTTCATCGTCAATGAACCTCCTCCTTCTTTATCACATGGCCACAACCATGTAATATCAATACACATCAAGGAAGACTCGTTCTCTTCCTTCCACATGGCCACAACCATGTAGTATCGGTGCACATCAAGGAGACTCGTTCCAGTTCTTCCACATTGCCACAACCATGCTAGCAGTGTTCTACATCCTCTAGTAAGTATCTCAAGGCGCCTTGTTGCCACACCTATCGGCCACAACTGATAGAGCATGTGCGGGAACCATGCTACGGATCACACACTGTAATGCCAGGTGGAGTTCCCAAATACGAACATAGTCTGTAACGTCCCAGGACTACCAAACTCGTCAGCAAATCACTGAGGAGGGCAATCCATCTGGACCCATCCGTACTAGCCACAACCAGCACACTCACATCGGCAATACTCGCCATCCCAAGCCACAACTCAAGAGTTCCTCGTGTTCATCCGCTATCCCGAGCCACAACTCAAGGGAAGTCATTTCGGGCCACAACCCATAGAATGCCAAATGCTTAACCCCTATCCTGGGCCACAACCCAAGGATACGTTCCGGGCCACAACCCATGGAACACCAGCAAGCCCACCATTGAGATATCTTAGAAGCCTTGTAGACCACGCCTCACAAATTCCCCTTATCCCATTAATACAACAGTAAAACTTACCTTGAACGCACAACAGCACCCTCGCTCGCTTAGGCTAAAAGACTTTGTTTAAACAGTCCAGCCTATCTCGCTTAAGCTAGGCCCACTAGCTTGAGCGAGCCCCTAGAACAGTTGTAGCCCACGAAGTCTCGCTTAAGCGAGCTCCTTCTCGCTTGGGCGAGACCCTCACTCGCCCAGGATTAAAGTGCCTCATCTAGGCGATGAGTTCAACGAGACAGCGGAACCACACTCGGAATCTTGCTTAGGCGAGAGGCTCTCGCTTGAGCGAGACGTCCTTCGCTCAAAACAATAAATCCCGCACGCGCGGGATTTGCAACCAAGCCACACAAAAACACACGCGAGTTCTCGCTTGGGCGAGACACACTCGCCTAAGCGAGATGGCCTGTCGCCCAAGACCAAATTACTCCGCCTGAGCGAGATGCTCGAGCAGAGCCTAAAACTGAGTCCATGCAACTCTTACCTAGGCGAGTTTGGCTCGCTTGAGCGAGAATTATAGACTTTGGCACTGTTTTACGCACACAACAGCAACAATTGAACCTAAAATGCACTTCAAATTCATACCATTCATTCAGCACAATTTCATTAGGCATATGAGCATAATTGGACACGAAAATATGCCCCAACAACCCAATTTTGCATACTCACAGAATATACAGAACACAACCCCATTATATGCATACATTTAGGTCAAATTCCAATGAAACAGTATCCAAAACCCACAACCCCAAATTCCCTCATATGCAACACGAAATTCAAGGCATAACTTCATTAAAATCATGCAAGACAATGCAATTAACATAGAACTTCGGGTTCAGCTCCCCTAACCTGGATCCTTTGGCTTAGTAGTGGATTACTTGAAAGCTTCCAAAAACACCAATGACCACCCTTCTTTGCCTATCCCTCAATTCAGTCCTAAAACCTCCCTCAATCTGCCAAATCACTAAAACTCGTGCTCTCTCTTCTGGGAAAAATTCCAGCTTGCCAAAAACCCTCAATTTCACCCCAAGTTGACCTTTTATATGAAGCTTTAATGTGGTTAAATAAAAAAACGAAAATTAATAAAAAGTGAGTTAAATTTGAGTCCACCAAGGTTCAAACCCACACCATGCCAAAGCCAAATCAATACCAAACCATCAAGCCAACTCATGGTTCTTGCTAACACACACCATTCAAGTATTATAACATATGAAACATGCTCTAACATATTACTAAAACAATAGAAATTAAATAACACATAATTTAGCACACATAGGACTTGAACCTAAGTCCTCTCACACAAACAAAGTACTCTCAACCACTTAAGCTAATACTTTTCCACATCATACCCATCAGAATTTAATGTCATAAATACACTACCTACTCGCATTTATTAATTATTTATTTATTTAATTAATTAAATTTTGTGGACCTTACCGAACCCAATTTGTTGATTTAGAATTCGATGACTAAAAGTACTTTCTTATATGCACTAACTTGGGAAGGAGAGTTATTATGAGAATACAAGTCTAAAAGCACATTAAACAAGTAAATCAATGAAGCTCTAAAGTTGCATTTGGTGCACACCATTATATGCAAGAGTTGCTAAGGTAACACAAAACTATTGCGGAAATATTCATCCTTAGATGATATATGTGAAAAAGATTTGTAAAGTAATTAAAACACAATTCAACCCTTCATTCTTATACTTTTCCCTATGTTTCACATACTTGCATTGTCTTTTGCATATCTACAAAAAATCTTTCAAAAAATTGGTCATGTTATATAAAATTATTTGTTAGATAAAACATTTTACCAGTTTTCACCACTTAAATACAACAAAGTGTAATGCTTAAAACATAGAGAAGTTGTGTTTAATGGAAATTAGGAGTGCAAGTGTTTCGTCTGGCAGATGATATAGCAATGCCAAGTTCCATTCCATCTAGTAAGAAATGAAGATTAATAAGACAATAAGTATGAACTAAGACTTCGAGCTAACTTGAACCTGAAGAATCTTCTAAAACTTTATATGATAGATAATGTTTTCCCCATATGTTGTCAAGAAATTTATGCCCAAATTCAAGCTTCATTTAAATATTTCTTGCGTTTAAAATGACTACCAACTATATTTGACACAAGCATATGTAACTTTGACCGAACTATTTATCCGGTATGATGTGCACTTTAATTAATTGAAGAAAGAATGCAACCCACGAAAATATTGAGATAAAGCTTTTTTTTTTTTGGAAATGCATATTTTAATTCAAGTGTTTCTCATAATTCAATAAAAATTTTAGTATGATAAATTATTTTATAAATGTTAGGTATATAATATATGTTTATAAAAAACATCATGTTTAGAAAATAGAAGAGGTTGAACCATCACTTGCTATAATAAAAAAAATTAATAGTTTCAAAAATTACATATGAAATATTAGGTGAACCACAATTTTATTTGTCAATAAATCTATTTTGTTGTTAGCAACAGAAAAAAGAAATTACACACATCTTTCTTTCTTTTAAAACTTACTTGAATGACTTAATTATATTCATAACAAATACATTATATAATATTATCTTTGATTTTTTCAATAACAACGATACGATCGATATAAAGTAAAATAACATCATTTCTTTATAAGAATATTAGAAAAAATAATTAAATAATAATAATAATAATAATAATGATGATGTTGAGAAGATTAACGACACCAAACTATTCTTGTAATAAAATACAACAACTGTGACACTTATGTAGTGCAATAAATATGTTTGATCTTTATAAATATGAATATTTTAAAACACAATCCAATATAAGATTGAAAATAATTTTATATAAACCGTTAGTTTTATTATGTTTTTTCTAAGGCAAAGTAGAAGTAAAATAAGATTAAAGGATAATTATATAATTGAATAAAATAATCATTTATAGTAAAATTAAAATCATTAATTCATAAATAATATTATCCATACAATTAATCGTGCATAAAGAAACTAATCAAGTAAACAATCCCAAAGTGCGTAAGATGTTATTGCAAGGTCATTTTGTATGGATCAACATCTAAATAAAGTTGAAGGTGGAATATGAAAAACAAAATTCATCCAAGATTCCTATGTCTTTCTAATGAGAAAATTGACCAGTATTCCATATCTAACTCAATTGATCCAATTGTTGTGACGGGTCCTTATGTGTTTCCTTGTGGAGATGGAAAACTCATTTGATATTTGATATTGAATTTCCTAAAAACATGATAGGCATTGCAGTCTAATTTTTCTTCTTTTTTTTGCCTTATAAGTGAACTGTGAAGGCTGGATTTATAAGTTATTTTTCTTCTTCAAACAGATCACAGTCTTCAAATGAGTAATAACATCTTTATTACATGTTGTAACAGATTAATCTAACATCCTTATTACATGTTGTAACAGATTTATCGGTTGTTGTTTGGGATGTGTTTCTATGATTGATAAGTTTGTGAGAACTTGTGATCATGTAAATTTGGGATTTGTAATTAATGATTGAATTTATAATGGTGGGAACATGTGTAGATCTAAGAGAGAGGACAAAGTAAAACCGTAAAATTTAAATTGATAAGATTATGTATACTTAATATTAAACCTTAAATCATTATACTTCTTTCTTGACTTTTCTTTCTAGGTGGTCTACCAGGAGGGTTTTTTGTATTTCTTAACCCATCTTTTGCTTTATTATTTTTTTTTTCACTTGTTAGACTGCTGCCGGTGCGCATTGTTGCATGTGTGTGTTGCGCGGTGATGCATAAGAAAAAACCCAAAACTATAAATGAATTCATGTATCTGGAACATTAACCTAATAACAATAAAGTTTATTTTTCAAATTTAAAAAAGTTTGCATAACTGGAAAACAATGGAGAAATTAAATAAAAATTTAAATATGTTTCTAATCTTTTAATTTTAAAAAATTAAAAATAGTCTCTTTTAAATATTTTAGTTCAATTTAGTTCTTCAATTTTTAAACTACGTGATTTAATTTTTTAACGAAATTTTATTAAGTTTATTTGACGTTTTAAACACGTTTATAAATTAATATTGAATAGAAATATATGAAATATCGTAAACAATTCAATGTTATCACGAAACTTATTTAAAACATAAAATAAATTTAACAAAATTTTATTAAAATGATCAAATTCACACAATTTTAAAATTGAGAAATTAAATTGAATCAAAATTTTAAAAAATACTAATTATAATTTTTGTTCAAAGTTAAAGAATTAAAAATATAATAGATGTGGGTAAAAAATAAGAAAAAAATAATACTTTATTAAAAGAGGAAGGAAAAACCTGATTGAACGGAGCCGGCGAAGAGAAAAGATGCCTCCATGTAAGTTGTTGGCGCAGAGATACCGGTCCACTGTGAATGCAACTTGAGACACTCTTCTCATAGAACTCTTACACTCTCAGTGTTTCTTGCATCATCATTTTTTATTTCAGACTTTGGAGAACGCAAGCAGATGGAAATTATGATGTCACAACTGTGTGAGCATTTCCTTATTTAAACACACACCACGGTCTGCAGGGGCATTTCCTTTGAATATTTTTTCTTAAATATTTTACGTTTTTTCGGTTTTTAGATTTCCCCTTATCCTTTTATCATTTTCTTTTTTTCCTTTTCAAAGTTTTTTTTTTCGTACTTCTATTTGCTTAAATGAGTCATTCTAAATTCTCATCACTCTTAACATCTCAAATTTAAAAAAAAAAACTATTAATATTTTATATTTTAAATTTATAAATAATTTTATAAAGATTATTCGTGTTTAATCTTTAATGAAGTCTAATTGAATATATTTAAAAGCGTTAGTATTAATCTGGTACCTAGTTTAATTGAATGTCTTAATCCAATCTCATGGAAAAAACAACACTTCAACTTAATTACATGTACAAAAATTATATATCATTTAAAGAATTTGAATGTCTTAATTTATACTCTATTTCATTAATAACAATTATTTAGAGAATACTAAAATTTGTAACATCTCATTTAATAATTTTTAAACTACTAAATAAAGCATTATATACTGATAACCCAAAGCAGATAGCATGGAAGTTAAGTATAATCTTATACAGTCATCCAAAACTGAGTAATGACAATACTATATGTATAAGACCTCTAGAAGAAAGGGAAGGTAAATTGTAAATTCTAACCACTTACTACAAAACACACCTATCTACAGGACCTCTGGATACTATTGCTCAGTCCTACTATCAACACCACACGAAAACTCTCCACCTGTAGCCTCCTCTGCTCACACATTTAAGTGATCATTGCAAAGAATAAAACAAAGGGTAGACAAACATAAAACACGTAGGGTAAGCTAATAATGATTTAAAGAAGGTTACATTAGAGTAAGAGCATAATAACAATCAATTATCACAAATTCATACAAGAACATTTCAATACTCACACGTCATCCAACTCTAGACTCAATTGTCCGGATATATGCAATTAACATCGGACCTCTTAGTGGCTTGCACCGATTTATGATTCCCAAACTCTGCAGAGTTTGGCCTCAAGGGATTATCACTCAATCATCACACCAGGTAAGTCTCCTTCGCGCCAAAGACTTGATCGAGTCCAATGGCTAAGACCTCCTGCTACTCCTCACGACATAACTCATTTTACTCTATATGAGCCTTAATGGTCATTGGAGCGTCAGAATACCAACCAAAACTGAGTCCTTATGTCTTTACATACCCTACCTCATACACACTTAGAATTTCTCCACGAAATTCCTCCATAATTCACATACAACAGGTCCATATTCACCTAATCTCACTCAAAGCATACCAAGACAGTCAAAATAATCCATTTCAAATCAATTAATGCAATGAAACACATCAAAACAGCAAACACATGAAATCTAGCAGCTCAACGCTCAGCCTCAGATCCCAACGCTCAGCCTCAACATTAAAATTTCGTTCTAGACCTGCAGGGGTCCCAGTGCTGGGGCACTGCTCGGTTGGCGCTCAGCCCCATTCTTCTCGCATTTTTCAATGCTAGGCACCGCTGGGTTGGCGCTCAGCGCTGATCCTCTCGCATTTTTCAAGGCTCAGCCTTGAATTCTGAGGCTCAGCCTCACACCAGAAAACAACACAGATTATGGTTTTTGTTGGGAGATGTTTCACTTGATTTCATGACCCAAATTGGCACCTCCATGGCAGTGTTGTCTAGTTTTCAAAATGCTTTTCAAGCAAAGTGAGATGATACCAATTAGAGCCATGATTCAAGTGTTCATTTTCCAATTCACCCTCAATTCACACAATGCAATCACAATTTCACTTATACCAAACATCAAACAATTCACATTGCATCACACTCCAAATAATCAATTCTGATTACACACAATTACATTCATTATATCCTCTAATTAAATTTAATTATCAGCTTCTCTTACCTGATTAACTCGCACGATCTACTGCCAAAAACCTAAAACCCCCTTTCCATTGCTGATGCTCACAAATCAACCTAAAATTATCAGAAACGCGATCAGAGAACATCATTAGAGTCACTGATCGATAGGGAATTTTTACAAGATACGCAAACCTCACATGTGATACAGATTACATCACATGCAGGATTTTCAAGAAAAGACCGAGAAAAGTGCAGAATTATAGCTTACTCAATTCAAGGTTCTGATTGGACAAACTTAGAGATCTCGCCGCAGTGATCACTCTGGCGGTCTCTGATTTCAAAAAGGGTGAGAGAATGGTAAGATATTTTAGAGAGAAATCAAAAAGAATTTAGAGGATGGAGTTTGTAAGACCCGGGAAATTCATATAAATAATAATCAATAAAGTACAAGTAATGGTGAATTGGAAATACCCTAAGGGAGTTCCTTGATAATCCTTAGACAAGGAACAATGCTAGCTTAAGTGGTTGAGAGTACTTAGTTATATGGAGAGGGCTTGGGTTTGAGTCCTATGTGTGTTGTGGTATGTCTATTTAATTATGTTTTCTTTTACAAATATATTTTGAATGCGAAAGTAAGACTTAACATGGTATGTATGTGTGAATTAAACGTGAATTAAATCATAGCTTGATGGTTATACCTATGGTTGGTAAGTGTTGGGATGTGAGTTTGAACCTTGGTTGGTGAGAGTTGCTCTTTTTCATAATTTGGTATTTTTTTATATATATAAAAGGAAAATATAGAAACTCTAGAGATTCTCTAGCGAAAACCAGAAGGGTAACTTGGAATCAGTTCAGGGCAGTAAAAGCACCATTTAAATGGCCATTGATGCTTATAGTGTCAATTAATTTCGTTTAATGATTTTTTTATTAATTTGGACTGAAAATTTTGGGAAGAGGAGAGGTTGAGTGGAATACAGACGTGAGTGTGGCAACAAGAGAGAGAAACGAAATTGAAAAATTAGGGAGAGAAAGAGAGGGTTGGAAAAGAGTGTTAGAGTGGGAACAAGGGTTGAAGCGTGGGGGACGAGAAAGGATCATTGAGAGTGCACTAGGAACAAGGAAACCAGGTAAGGGGAGTTGAATCTAGTTCTTTATTTTTGTTACTCTTGATTTTGGTTGTTTAAATTATAAAACTAGATGAGTCTGGTTGCGTTTTGTTGTTGGTTTCTTTGATCTGTGAACTGTCATTATCATTAAACGCCATATCTTTTATATGCCTTGTGTGATGATGACAATATTGTGTTATACGTGATTTTTTTGTTGCTCTGTGTAGTCCTTTTGGGACTCATTTTCTCGTTCTCTTTGCTGGTGTAAAATTTCAAGAGAATGAGGGGTGATTTACGTTTAGGTAAATCTGTCGTGGTACGTTGCAGGAGTTCTTTTGATTTGGACTTTCATTCAAAATATTGAATTCTCAAAAGAAGAAAAAGAAATTGAGGGGATGTTGTTTTAGGGTGGGGCCGTGTGGATTTTTTTTATCTTTCCATTAGAAAATTCATAAAATATTCCATGTGGGTCTAAGAGAGAAAACTTTGTTTTTTTTTCTTTTCTCATTCACGTTGTTGGTGGTGAAGAATTTGTCTTTGACTTTGAATTGTTACAATTCTTAGGTTAATTAAGTGAAGGAATAACCATGGCCCACGTAGCAATTCTTTTTACTTACTTTAAACTTTTGATGGTTTGGTGTGTGATTTTTACATAGGTGCATGGTATGGTTTCTCTAGCCATGGGTCCCACTCCTTATTGGAGAATTATTTATTTAGCTGCGGGTCCCACTCCCTTTTAGAAGTAGTTTTTTTTATTTGTTTTGGGACAAATCACATTACGTGATTTAGAGTGCAGCCACTCTTCTTGTAATCTTTTTGGGATGGTTTTAAGAGTTGATTGTTAATTTTATAATTACAGTTGGGTTATCTTTAGGTTATGAAGTGATTAAAATTGGAAGGTAGTGATATTGTGTACGAGGGTAAAAGTTAAGTATCTAAAAATTTATTATAGAGGGATATAAATTATATTAAAATATATTTAACGTTATATTTTTGTCTTCTAAATATACAATTGAGGTGATTAATATGAAAGTGTGGTTTTGATGTTTAAGATTAGTGTTTAGTAAATTTGTTATGTGGTGGCATAAGAAAAGTTACAAAGGCATGTTCTATTAAGTATTTGCCACATGTAGTTGGGTACTTAGGTTGTTATTTTCTTGTGATGTTTTGACAATAGAATAATTAACATATTAATATATGTATATATGAGAAAAGTAAAATAATATAATTGGTAGCCAGGAGTGTTACCTTTTGATAAGAAGTGAGATTCACGTAATTGGATAAGTGAATATACTTTAAATTAAAATAAGATGCGTGCGATAGTCATAAACCAGTGGGTTTGGAAGTGTCCGGTGCTTGGCGGTGCTTATACAGCGACAAGCGATAGTGTAGGGGCAGGGGTCCATTGCAAATGGATTTGCAGGGATAGGTTTGATGGCTTGGTCAGGGATATGCTGGATTAGTTACAAGCGGGGAGGTTCGTAACGAAGACTTGAGATGCGTGATTGATGCGGGCGGGGAGGTCCGTATGTTTTGTGCTCTTGTGTGGGGATACGAGCGGGGAGGTTCATATGTTCCGTGCTCACACTTGAGGCTACTATGAGCGGGGAGGTTCATAGTAGGTGTTCACGCATGTTGGACTATGAGCGGGCAGGTTCGTAGAGTTGGACTATGGGCGGGGAGGTCTGTAGAGTTGGACCACGAGTGGGTAGGTTCGTGGGAGCATGATAATCCCTAAGGACCAAGGTTGTGAATGGATCTTTCTCATAAAGGTTATGAGATTGGGGTGTAATGTTATAAAGAAGTCAATAAACTAAAATTGGCTAAGATAGATTGGGTGAGGGTAATTCTTATTATTTTATTGATTGTATTATTTTTCTTTCTCAACTCACCCTTTTTGTTTGTGTTTGGCGATGATCGCGGAAACAAATGTGAATCCAGGTGAGAACACTGATGCATAGTGACAGAGCGGGGCAGACGATGGGGGATTTTTCTCTATATTTTATTTTCATGCATTTTGTAATAAATTTTATGATGCTTTTTCTCTATTATGAACATGTAATAAAGATGGAGTAGTATGATTGAACTACCACGAGATAAGTTTTAAATTTTCCCGCGCTGGGGGAACTTTATAGAATATTTTAATTCCAAAAGAAATTTTATGATATATGCTTTATCTAGTGATATCCATCTAAGATGTTACAAAGTTTTAGAGATAATGTTTTCTAAATAATGAAATCTTTTATGAAATTTCTATTTATATAAGCGGTTTATTATTAAAATAATAATAATAATAATAAGATCTCATTATTTTAAACACTTTTATGTGATTTTTTAGGTTCTCAAAAAATTCAAAGTTAATTATATAAAATTTATTTTACCTGGTTCTCTCTTTCTCTTAAATGTTATTAAATAATATACTTTCACGTAAAAATCACTATGTAAAAATCACAATATAATTCCATTACACGTATATAATCCGAATTAGAACCTTTAATCATTAGTTATACAAAAATATTGTCTTTTTAACTTCAATTCCTAATGTGTTATATCATCTCAAAATTTTATAGTCTAATTAAATTTTTTTCACTTAATTGTAGCCCTGAATTTAAGTTATTACAATGACTTTTTAAAATAAAAAATATAATTACTTAATTTTATAAAGATGGTTTTAAAATATTACATTTTTTTTACCTCTTAAATAATTATGTTTTCAATAATATTCAATCATAATACTCCCTGAAGTATCTAGTTTAATTAAAATTTATTTGTTACTGAAATATTTAACTTGCAATAGAAACTTTAAAATTGTAAAAATTCATAATTCACTTAAAATAATACTTTTAAATGATTTCAGGTATGATGTTTTAATGATGAGAAATTTAACTTTAATCTAATATTAACATCATGATCGTTCTAATTTGAAAACTTTAGAGTGTATTCACTTGAGGGTGATTATTGTGCATGTGGATGAGAGATGATTTTAAGTTGATTGAATTGTTCACTTCAATGGATTTGAGAGAGAAAGGAAGGAAGAGTGAGATTCCTTTATTTTTTTTCATCATATCTCTTATGCGAAGATTTGAAAATGATATTGGCCATATGACAATTATGCCCTCTGTTAATTATGATTTTAAATGTGAAAATATAACTTTTAAAAGTATGATAATAATGTAAAAATATAGCTTTTAAAATTATGGTTATAACAATAATTAATATCCTAAATTTCTAAATTATTATATATAAAAAGAAAGTTGAAGAAGAATTTTTTTTTATTAAAATATATATGTTTCATTAATATATATATATCTATATATAAATTTATTCATTAAAATAATTTTTATAAAATAAATCTAACCCATCTAAATATAATTTTATATTACTTTCAACGTCAAGGCAATTTGGTAATCTTGTTTTTCTTCTCATTAAACTTAATTTTTAATCTATCATATCAATCAAACAACTCACAAACTTTTACAAATTTTACTTCTAACTCTAATCATTTTCATTTCCAAATCCTTCTAAGTGAACATAACAACTTCACTTTCTAATCTATTCAAATTTATCTTTTCCCTCTCTCCCAAAAAAAAAAGAATATATATATATATATATATATATATATATATATATATATATATATATTTATAAAAAAATACTTATAAAA
>Ga0214544_1003493_pt1 | contig 32413 bp, 13 predicted proteins | sample CNSS3metaG_FD_160074 | JGI IMG/M metagenome (GOLD analysis project Ga0214544, IMG submission 160074) | Root nodule microbial communities from cowpea collected in UCLA plant growth center, Los Angeles, California, USA - CNSS3 | ecosystem: Host-associated > Plants > Roots > Nodule | place: USA...
ATATATTATAATCCAGACAAAATTGGGTGTTGACATTACTCTAACGAAAATTAATTGAGACTATACTTTGATTAATTAAGCTTTTTATTTGGTGAGGAGATAAAAGAATAGACATGATTAGGCATAGTAAAATTTGATTGAGATTGTACTTTGGTTGAATTTATTGTGGATAATGTAAAAGTTCTCACTTTGAATTGAGACTGTACTTTGGTTAAAAGCGAGAACTCCAACAAATTAATTGAGACTTTACATTGATTAATTTGTAAATCTACAATAATAATTAATTGAGCAATAATCTTTAGATAACCGATGATGAATCTGTTTTGAAAAAGTAATGGAATTAATCTATTTTCTTTACTATTGTTTATATCTTATTTTATCTTTTTATCTTTATCCCTCATATTTTTATAATTTTATTTGACTAACTCTTGTATAGTTTTATAAGAACTAACTTGTTAAAAATCAATTCTGTGTTCGTTGGGAGACGACTTTGGGTTACTTTACCCTTACTATCATTAACACATTACCTTTTTTATAGTTCAATTGTTTGACATAGCATGTTGTTAGGGAAATCAACTACTATGACAACAAGGCTAGTATGGTTGGCCCTCCTAGTTTGGTATTTTGGTCTACAGTATTATAATTATTAGATTTATTTTCTTCCTCATTTATTTATACTTGTACATTCATTATAGTGTAATTTACAAAATGGCTCATATGAGTATGGTTACCATGTAATGCAATTGATGTCAACCGTTGTTCATGCCTATATCACAAGTGGTTGGGAAACGGTAATAGTTTTACTAAATTAAATACTTATCTACAATTTTGTCTTAGTTTATATACTAATTGAAATTATTGTCTTATGTGCAAAGATTCAATACCGTTATACCAATCCCACCAAGTCAATCAAATATTTAAGGATAGCTTGTGCAAAGTGCAAAGTACAATATACAAAGGGACAATAGTATTTAGTATATCTATTTATGGTAGCATATGATCTTGTAATGAATAACACATTAAGTATTTTGCCATATTTTGTTTTTTGAACAGTACAATGTTTGTTTCTGGCTGGTTCTGATTTTCTAGTATTTTATTTGCAAATTTAATGTATTGGAAATCAAATAAACATATTTTGCATTTTTAAAAAATGACATCTTTATGCCTCGGTTGTAACCAAAATAGTGGCAAAATTTTATTCAGCTTTCTTTTTTTATTTTTATTTTAATACATGTTATACCTCGGTTATGGCACAACCGAGGCAATAGATCTCTATTTTCTGCAGCAATTGAAGTCAAACCTGACGCAGTAAATGCATTGATGGTTTATTTATTTTTAATTTGTAACGCATGTTAGGCCTAATTCCTTGCAAAACCAAGGCAGTAAAGCTATATTATGCCTCAGTTCAAAACTAAGGCATAAACATCACCCTTTTTTTTACCTTGGCTGCATATGTCTCAAGTATTAAACCGATGTCAAATGACCAAAATAACCGCGACATAAAACCCTTCCATGCACTAGTGTCACTAGATTGTACATTTTTGAAAGAAAAATGCTTAAACATTGAAAAATATTTAAAACGTGATAATTTGTTGGATATTGATGGATTTGATTTATTTTCAGAATTAAATATCTTAAGATAAACTATAGGTTTGAAAAATGATAAACTAATTGACATTCTTAATTATATAAAAAGAATAGATTCTTTTCCAAATGCATATATAGCTTCTAGAATAATGTTAACAATTTCAGTATCATTTGCTTAAGACGAAAGGAGATTCTCAAAGCTAAAAATAATAAAAACTTATTTAAAATCAATAATGTCTGAAGAAATATTAAATAAATTAACTTTATTATCTATTGAAAAAATGTTAAATGAAATTAATTATGATAATTATAATAAATAATTTTGCATCAAAAGATCTTTAAAAATAAATTTTAAATGAAGAATCTCATTTTTTAAATTTATTTTAGATCTTCTAAATTCTTGACTCGTCCTACTCAAATTTTAAAAGGACGTTTTTGAAGTGACGAGAGCATGAACTAGTGAACTAATTGCCAGTGGGGGATCGACCAACAAACCTAGTGGCGGTATCAGAAACAACGGTAACGCAAGCAAGAATTGAATTATCTCTAACTACAATAACGAAAGCGAAGGCAAGAATATGATTATGATGAAGGAGCAACGACAACAGAAAAGAGAGTTAAGAGGATCTATAACATTGATGATAGTTCAAATGTAACGATCATAGGGTGAACACTATGGTGATTCAAATCCATTAATCGTTATATTTTTTATGTTGATAATGAATTTTACATAACCTTTATGATAAAGTTGAATAAAATTTTAAAATTACCATCTATATGAACTTGTGTGTTTCTTCGTTGAACTAGTATATATGAATTTGCACACTTAATTGAATCCAGGAATGCTTGTGTGTTTCTTACATAACTTAAATATGTCTTTATCCGTTACTAAAATTTATTCTTATTTATTATTATTATCAATACACTTTATTGTCAAACTTTTACAACTAAACTATAGCTAATACTATACTGTTTGTACAAGTATTGCTATAATTTACTCAAATAAGACGGTCAACGCAAACTAACCTTTTTCCTAACTCGAGTACCCCTTTAAAAAAATATTTGCCTCGTTACATTATTGGTTGGCATTATACGACAATAGTAGATAGTAACAAGTTCCTTTAACATAATTTTCAATTATGCAATCCTAATCTTTCACACTCCAACATGTATTTGGTCCATCATAAAGTGTCCTTCTCATAGAATTATGAATGATATTCCTTTTTTGCACTTCGTCCTTTTCACATACAGCAATCATTCTACACTCTGCATGTTCAAGAAGTAACAATAATCAATGATGTATTAAGCTAAGAAAAACTGATTAATAAGACACAACAAAATTAGCCACGATTAACTTTTATAAAAGGAAACTCGTATATATACATATATAATAATACTATTTACATGTTAATTATAGCAGTTTTCTTTCAATTGTTTTGTGAACAAAAATAGTATTATTAATATTTAACAACATTTTTAGGAGCACTTAATTAAGGATCAGCCTACCTCTGAATCACCTTTATTCTTGACAAATAAAATATTATAAACCCATAGACGTTATAAGGACGTTACACACATGTTGGACATAGCTGTGCAGCATATAAATATTTTTTAATTATTAATTTCTGTTACAAAGACTTTTGCTCTTACCAGTTCTTGCAAATAACATTCTTTTATAAGGTGTAGAGTATTCAAACTTGGTTAGTATCTCGGTTTATGCTCAAACAATTGAAATAAGGCGTGAATGATATTATCTTATAATTTTTCTATAAACACTTCTAAAAAATTTTTAAAAATCACAACTAGTTTCTTAGAAACTAAATTTAGCTTATATTTAAAATAAAAATTCGTTCAAATAAATTTATTAAATGTGTCAAAACTACAAGAAGTACACAAATACTCTTATTGCTTAGTTTTTGCATTAATTTCAATTTTGGTAATAAAAAAAATTTACTTCTTATATCCGTTATTCATATATACCGTATCCAAACTATAACCACTATGAATTGTATTTCATGCATATCAGGATTCTTGAACTTGCTCAAACATGATTTTATTCCATGGTACCTCAAAAGAGGAAACATAAATAGAAACAGAGTGGCACACTAAAGCCTTTTTCAAGAACAACAAGAACAACAATGATCAAACTCCTCAACATCCTTCAAAACACAACAATTAGTGGTAAACATAGACGTTGTACTCAATTGTGTTGTTCCTCGTTTGAGGATCAAAGGTGATGGTCGAGGACTCAACATAGCCCCTGGCAAATCTGAAAACACCGGTGCCACCAATTACAGGCATCTCTCTCACCTTTTGAGCGATGGGGCTTCTCCCCACGAACGTGATGGTGCTACCATTGTACTTCCCTTCGGTCAACGCGAAGTTCATAATGACCAAAAGGGCAAACTCCTTTTGTGAAGCAGAGGAGTACAACCCTTCGGCACTTCCCACAACCTTTGAGTACAACTCGGGTCCTAGGGTCAACACGTTGTCGAATACTCCCACAGAACCGAAGGTGGTGGTTGTGCTGTACTTTGGTTGTGGTGGAACGATTCTAACAGAGGAGGGGTTGCTTCCACTGAAGATTTCGTGCCAATAGAACCTGAAGTGGCTAAATGTGTGCTTCTTCTTGTAGCTTACGGACTTAGGATCAACTGGGCCCACGAAACCTGTTTCTTTGTCTGCTGAGATGGAGAGGACATAGCAGGAGATGAAAAGGAACGATAAGAGGAATTTGGTAGCCATGATTATGGTGGTTAGAGCAAGTGGAGTACGTGAAGAGAGCAATGAATGCAAGAATTTATAATGTGGGAAGAAATGGAGTAGGTGTGTGCGCTTCAGCTTCTCTTGCATGAGAGATTAATTCAACCTAACACCTTAGTTGTAGGAGACTTGATATGATATATTTTGGAGTTTGCATTAATAACAATAATATAGAAAGTTGTTAAAGGATAAAAAAAATTAATTTAAAATTTTGTTTACACAAATTTACGATATATATATATATATATATATATATATATATATATATATATATATATATATAAAGAGAAAAAAAAAAAATTATATAAAATTTTTTATAAACATATATATAAAATATATATATATATATATATATATATATATATATATATATATATATATATCACCAGTGCAGGAAACACTTTCCACCACGGTTATTTTGGTCATTTGGCCTCGGTTTAAGACCTGAGACATATGCAGCCGAGGCAAAAGGGGTCATCTTTCTGTCTCGGTTTTCAACTGAGGCATATCCCATCATTACTGCCTCGGTTCTGATGGCAACCGAGGCATAATATACGTTAAAAATTACAAAAAAAGAAGTTGCAGAAATGATCTTTCTCTCATCTTCTCCGACCTTCCACTTCAGCCTTCCACACCATCTTCACCACACGAATGACGTCAGAACAATGCTGACGGAGCAAATCGAGAAGCGTGACCATGGGCAGATCGAGAATGACACAATACCTTCGAACCACCATTGGCGTAGCTTCGTTCACGTTCCTGCACTCACAAAATGAACCAATTCTTCGCCAAAATCCCGTTGCAGTAAGACGAAACGAACCCAGCAATCCAGAACACGCCATGGATTTTTCCACGCAGACAAACCACTACGAACCTAGCTAACACACGTCCACCACGCTAGAAAACTCAATGCTGCAACATCTGAACTAAACCGTCACGAACCCTAATCGTGAGATTCACTACATAGCAATGCCTCCATCAGATCTTCATAACCACCGCAACCAAAGTCACGAACACATCAAAGTCACGAACACATCAACGTCACGAACCCATTTAGAATGCAACGCTTTAGCCACGCCATTGCTACACTTCTCTGATAAAACTTACGCAAAGGATCGAAGAGGGAAATATGAGGGTTAGGGTTTTTGCACACCAAAGGAAGGAGATGGGTTGTTTATGGTTTTGAAGATTTTTATCCCACCTTCTACCTCGATTCAATTGAAAACCGAGGCATATCACCATCTTTTGCCTGGGTCCTAACACTGAAACCATAGAGCTGAAAAAAGAAAGAAAAAAACAATTGCTGACACTTTACTGCCTCGAGTCAGTAGCAACCAAGACATAAATTGGCTTACTGCCTTAGGTCAATAACAACCGAGGCATAAACTGACTTTACTACCTCAGGTCAATAACAACAGAGGCATAAAACATTGTATAAATTACAAAATTGCCACCGCGTGTTTATATGCCTCGTCTCGAGTTAGAAAGTCCAAAATGTACCGGTATATAGATATATATATATATATATATATATATATATATATATATATATATATATATATATATATATATATAAGTAGGTGTTAAGGTATTAAAATCTCATTTCATAAACAAATTTTATAAAATTAAATTTAGACTTAAAATTTATATTTTAAAATGGTATAAACATTTTTCGAAATCTATTATTGTAATCTCCATTACATAAATTATTAATACATAGTTTCAGCAAACAATCGATATACCCTTCTATTAAGAAATGTGTGGATTAATCCACAAGCAAGTTTCATCTTCTTTAATGAATAAGCTCGTAAAAGTAGAAAAAGACTAGTTCCTTACCAAACTCTTTAAATTTTGACCGGCTACAATGTGATTGATTTCTCTAATAGTATAAACTTTAATGACTTGTTGTAATAAAATATATTTTCCAAAAGATATAAACTTTATTTATTTTGCCTTTTTTGTATGTGACATCGTGGTCAGAGAAACTATAAAAGAGGTGATCTTTGTCTAGCATATGAAGTCGTGGAGATAACAATTGACAAACATATGTTTGGTTAGTGTCATTGTTTTCCATTTCTTCTAAAGAAATAAGAAATACTCTATATGATCAACATGGACAATGTCGTGTTTGGTTGTTGTTGCAATGTAATTATTTAATGGATTTGCGCTTCTATATGTAAGTTGGATTATTATAATAACCGACCACGCCAGTTGCCACCACGATATTATCGAAAATTATGTACATGTTGAAGAGAGTTTGAAGTTTTTGGGGGAGGGAAAGAGAATGAGAGGGAGATAATGGAAGAAGAAAAGAATTGAAAATTGTAGATTTAGTGTAGAAATAACAGGATTAAAAATTTAAATTTTCATTTTCATTTTAGTTCTTAAATTTGTAAATGTGTGATTGTTTATGTAAGAGCAAGAAGGTTGAAGAGTAAATTATTATTTTAGTTTTTTAAAGGGTAATGACAGTTCTTCCAAATAAGAAAATAATATTAAAGAAACTCTTGAAATTAAATTATTGTCTTGTACATGTACAACTCACACTCGTTATAGTTTCTAAATTTTAAAGTTCATCGCCGTTAAGGGACCTAGTGACAAGTAACCAAAAGGTTTCAGTTTCAATCATTTATTTGACATTCTTCTATAGTCAGAAAGTACTTTGGCAATACCTCACTCTTTAGAAACTAAAAGTTGTTTACTTTAGAATAAATAAAAAGTAATTATATCATATAGAATAATGAACATTTTTTTTATCCGCAAAGTATATATATATATATATATATATATATATATATATATATATATATATATATATATATATATATATATATATATATATATATATATAATGGAACATTTAAAATGCTCCAATAATTTTAAGAATGACTTAGCACTTTGTCTAATAGAAAAAGCATTCTGATTTAAGGAAAAAACTTGAAACTCATCACTTCCATCGTAGAAGGCTTTTGATAAAGCACACTAGTACAAAATTCACGTTTTACATCGGTTATTTACATGTTATTACATCGGTCTTGAACCCGATGTACATAATAACGATGTAATAAGGTTAACAATATTTAAATCGGTTCTACAACAACCGATGTAACCTATTGTATTACAGAAAAAAAAAATACATATATTCATTAATTACACTATGCTAGCAATCTTAACCGAAAACATCTGCAATGTCTATATTAACAAACCAATCTAGCTTTGAGGCAGGATCAATATAACCAAATATTGTCAATATAAATTTACAATTAAGCACTCACAGACGGGTATTCTTTAGCACAAGAAAATCAAATCAAAGATGTAAATTTTAATACATTAATCTCACCAACAACTCTCACTCTCTGTGACATTGGAAACTAGTCTAGCCAAGCCTTTTAACATGGCAAACCAGCATTGACGATGAATGGAACAATAGTAGCAGTGAACAGATCAACACTGACAACGACTAGAGTAGATCCGACGATGAGCATAATAGATCCAACGATGGCGGCGACGAACGAAGTAGATCTAGCAGTGGCGACGATAAGCGGAGCAGATCTAGCAGTGACAACTACACATGGAGCAGATTCAGGGACAACGACAAGGAGTGGAGTAGATCCAGCAGTGACGATGACGAACGAGGCAAATCCAGCAACCGTGACATCGAGTGAAGTAGATCTCGCACCTCCGATGACGAACAGAGTAGATCCAGCAACCGGAGCACCATCGACACCAAGCGGAACAACACCCGTGACGAGTGTAGTATAATCGGCAATGATCAGACCACAATCAACGTGAAGAGCAACGAGGGGCACACCAACCGTGTTAAACAAAGGTCTGACAGTAAAACAAAAATGAAAGATGAAAATGAAGATGAATAGGAAAGAAGGAAGTTACGGGAGAGCATTTAGAGCTTCGAAAATGAGAGAAAAATTTGAAGATGAAGAAAGAAGTGAGGCTTGCGTTGGTGTGGGAGAGTCTTTTGGAATTTTAATCAATTACTACATCGGTTCTAATATCAACCGTTCTAATATATGTTTTTAATTACAAAATTGCCACCGCGTATTTTATTACATCGTTTTTAATTAAACTGATGTAAAATATTGATGTAAAAGGATCATTTTGCACTAGTGGCACTACATATTTCATGGGTAATGGGTAAGCGTATGTAACACTTCATTATCTATGGGCTCATGGACATCATCAACCAGCGCTTGACTTTTTAATTTTTGGCATATCATTTGTCATATCCTACATCTGCCTTTGCAGGGGACTCACATGGTAGCTAAGATATGAGCTTTTTTTTCCCGCTCTGGAATATGCATATCCATTAGTTATGACCAAACATCATAGTTTGACTTTGTGAGTGTGATTTCAGCATTAAAAATGTCTTCTACTTGAACCACTATAGGGGTTGATTTTCTAGACATATTTTGAGAAGAAAAAAAAAAGGTTTTTCCTTCTCATACAATTTTGTACGGAAAAAATTACAAATCCCTTCTCGTACAATTTTTTATGGACAAAACTGCAAACCCTTCAACACTTCTTTCAAAGGGAGACTCTTGATACCATATTATAACACAATAACAGAGGCATAGTTGTAAGGTTTGGAAATTCCCCTTATGATAAGGAATCTTCAAGTGAGACAAATTTGAGGATAAATTCTCTTTAAGAAGGAGGGTATGATAGAAGACTATCTCCTAAATTTTAAGTAGTATGAATTTGAGGACAAATTCTCTCTTCAAGAAGGAAGGAATGATAGAGGACTGTCCCAAGATTCCATACAAGAAGAACTTGAAGATGAACCTTTACAATTTAAAGGACCTGTGATGTAAGACTCATGAAATTTAATTAATTAAATAAATAATTAATAAATAAATGCGGTTAGTGGAAGCCTTTAAGGCATTTAATTTTGACATGTATGATGTGAAAAAGTACAAGCTCAAGTAGTTGAAAGTATTGGATTGTGTGATAAGGCTTGGGTTAGAGTCCTATATATGTCATTTATATGTTATTTAATTTATAATTATTTTTAATAATTATGCTTGATGAGTGGTAATATAATTATAGAATTATAAGAATTATTGCAAAACATGAATTGGTTGAATGGTGGCTCATTGAATTGAACATTGGAATGGTTATGGGTTTGAACCTTGGTGGAACCAAATTAAACTTTTTTTGCCAAAATTTCCTTTGGCATGAAGGTGAAAGGGCAAGGAAGCCCTAGCAGCCAAGGGGGCTGGAAAACTATCATAGAAGGGTGCCATTGAATGATAATTAAACCCAATGTAATGATAATTTTCGTTTTGGGTCATTAAACCACCATTAAGGCTTGGTAATTAACCAATTAAGGACATTGTGAGAGGGGAGAAATGGTTCCTCAAGCTACCAAACCATGAGTTTTGTAGAGAGGGTGTTTGAGTGCGTGCAAGGAGAGAAAAGTGAGAGTGAGAAGGTGTCTTAAAGGAGGAATCAAGATATAAGGCCTATTAGGATCAATGACTCAAAACTTTGCACACTTTTGGAGCAAGGAATCCAGGTTAGGGGAGTTGAACCCGTAACTTTAATTGGTTGTGATATATTGCAATTGTGTTTGTATAAAAATGCATGTTTTTCCTCTGTTAAACTCATAATTCTGGGTTTCTGGAAATTTTCCAGAAACTTCCTGGCGGGCCTTCAAAGCCGCCAGGCGACACACAGTTTTGCAAAATTTCTGGGTTCCTGAAGAGGAACTACCTGGCGGCATGACCCTGGCCGTCAGGCGACGCAAGCATAAAAACCCAGTTTCTGGGTTTCTGATGAACTGCCTGGCGGTTATGAAAACCCGCCAGGCGACGCGAACCAATTTTGGTTCAATTTTGATGCTCTAGATGTTTTGGGATGATTTTGATAGGGAAAAATGCTACTCTAACTGTGAGAATGATTATATATCATAGTCATTGGATTAAACGTAGTTTGGGGTCAAATTGGACAAAAATCTCATAGACGTCTTGTTAGGGTTGTGAATTTGAGATTTATAGTTGGATTAAATTGAATGGGTTAAATTAATGGAATTTCGGGTGATTGGAAGTTGTATGAAATGAATTACAAACCTAAACACTTGAGCTATGAGTACGGAGTCTAAAATCGAAGGGAATCAGAATTGTAGGGGTTGGAATAAGGTTCGCAGGTGTTGAGGAAATTTTTGGGTTCTTGGAACAGTAGGAACCGCCTAGCGGCACCCAATTGGCCGTCAGGCGCCATGCCAGTGATGCGTGGTGCTCTGATTCACGAAAAACGTTGTTTTTTGTCTTTTTCACAGAACAGGAACCGCCCGGCGCTAGTATAGTCCCGCCAAGCGCCACCTTCCTCACTTTTAGGCGCTAGGCGCCACCATTTTTTTTTTGTTTGCGTAGTTTTAGTAAAATTGCATTTCTCGGTTCGTTAATTGCCCGATTTAGATGAAATTTTGACAGATGGTCCACAACATGTAGTTCTTCACTTAGAACAGTGGAGATTTCATTTGGAGGTCAGTAGTTAGGGATATACGTTACTCAATAATGCTGATTTTGGAGTCTTTAGAATACATGAATAAGCTCTTGATAATTTCGAGTAACTTATAATAAAGCATGATTGAGTTATGTGGTAAGTCTCTATCAATTTGAATGTCCCTTTGGGTTAATCACATGTTGAGAATTGGTTATTGGTGAATGCATGTGTGTCAATATTAATTTGCATGGGTGCATGGGATCATATGCTTAAATTTATAGAGTGTTGTTGGTTATATTTGTTTGAGCATGCATTATTCATAAGTTCGAATTGAATGCTAGCATGGTTCAAAAGGGGGAAAATATATATATTAATATATATATATATATATATATATGAAATGTGAATGGAATTTTTTTACTTGTTTTGGGTGCTGAAAAACCAGTATTGCATAAGTACTGGCGTAGCGCCTGGCAGTGGTGTTTGACCGCCAGGCGATGGCTACAAAAATAGTAGAGAATTGAAGCATGTTGCACCTGGCGATAAGGGTTGTCCCATCAGGCGATACTTGTGGTCCCCCGCCAAGCGGTCTAGAAGCCTTTTGCGCCTGGCGACTCGTGTGGAGCACCATGCGATTTTTGATGAAGCAGACATTGTGTTTTTCTTTCTTTGGATGTGTGTGGTCTATGAGGCTTTAGGCGTTATCGCAAGGGTCAGATGCTGGAGTGTTCCTGGAGTTGTGGCTCAGGATGGAGGGTAATACAAGCATTCTTTGAGTTATGACTCGGAATAGCGAGTGTTCTCGCATGTGTTCTACAAGTGGTGGCTTGTAGGTTGGAAAACAACGATGGCTTAAGATTATCAACCAAAGACTTAGAACATGGATTACATGGTGGTGGCCATGGGTGATGAGACCAAAGGATGGAGTTCCTTTAATGTGTGTGTTTTGTTATATAAATTGTTTCATATGTTTATATTCCTTTAGCTCACCCTATCTACGTGTGTTTGGCGATGATCTTATACGCGGTAGACAGGAGCAGATGATGTTGCAAGTGGTTCTGTTGGAGCTTAAAGCCAGAGTGTGGGCTAGTTGAGAAACTTTGTGGCAACGTTTTATGATTTGATGAGTTTTAAGGATTTTATTGTAATCACTTGAATTATAGAACTTGACTTATAAGGAGACTTTTTTTTATAATGTATTGTGTTTATAAAAGTTGGTTTTATCAGTGTAATAAAGATTTAAATTCCCGCGGTTTTTGAGAAACAATTTATAATAAATGAAGTATTATTATTATGTTTTTGTTTTATTATTTAAATTCGTAATATTTGGACGTGATGTTACATTTGGTATTAGAGCAATGGTTTTCAAAAGATTTTTGGGGTCTTTGAGGAGTGAGTTTATCGTGTTCCGCTTACGAGCCAGTATGTTAATTCTTTTGTGTTAAACCTCTTGTTGCATAGTCATGACTTAAGTTGTGTGGTTTAATCCAGCTAAAATGTGGCGTGCACAAGCTTTGGCGATCAGGAGAAGAAGGGATAATACTGGGGCAGATGAGATTGCACATGCGATTCATCGAATGGTGAACGCGATGCAGCCTAATGCAGCGCAATCCAGAACCAGAGTCGTACCTACTCGTGTTGTGACTATGGAAGACTTCATGAGGCACATGCCATCTAATTTCACTGGTAAGGCCACTCCAGACGAAGCGGATGCATGGCTGAAGGAGCGTGAGAAGATATGCCGAGCGATTGGGTGCACTGATACACAGAAGTTGACCTTTGTCACATTTCTTCTTGTGGCGGACGTTGAGTACTGGTGGATGGGGATGCAGCAGCTAATGCAGACCCGCGAAGAGCAGATGAATTGGGCTAACTTCAGGACACGATTCTTAGAGAAATACTTTCCTGACAATGCCAAATATGAGAGGGAAGCGAAATTCCTTACCTTGCAACAGGGGACTATGACGGTGTAAGTATATACTGATTGGTTTGAGTACTTGGCGAGGTTCTACTCGCAGGCTGTCACTGAAGAATGGCGCTGTAGAAAATTTGAGGGTGGTCTAAACCATGAGTTGCGTCGATTCCTCGTATCTCTGAGGATTCGAGAGTTCCCTGTATTGGTGGAATAGGCCAAGATGGTGGAACGACTGGAGAGGGACCTAAGTAGGGTCATGAGGGCACATCCTAACAACAGTAGTATCAACGAGAAACGATAAGAGAAACCCTACACCACACCTCAATGTGAAGGACGAGGGACAATGGAGTGTTTCGAGTGTGGGGGAAACAATTTTCGGCGAGTTTGTCTAGAACTTTCGGGAGCAAAGCCGGATGAGAAAAAATGTTACATTTGTCGCAAGCCGGGTCATTACGCGAAATCTTGCCCATAACGAGGAAAGTCTGGAGTGTCGCGACAACAAGGTAAAATCTGAATTGAATTTTTGCCTTTTGCAGTAGTGAAGCATGTTATGTTAGTTGGTATGATGTATGCTCGAAATTCGTTCATACCATGAAACCAGGTTGTACTTTTACTCAAAAGACTTAGGGAAGTCGGGTAAAAGGGAGTTTTGGTTTACTGTAAGACTTTGATCTAAGCTTAGTAACAATGTCCTTGCTGTGTTTTGTTGAGTAGACAAGGAATATTGCTTGTGAGGCTTAGGAAAAGTTGTGCTCTTACCGGGTTTTGGTGAACAGGTAAGGGTGGGACTCTTGTTGGGTTTTGTTGAACAAACAAGAGTTGTGTTTGTGAGACTCAGGGGAAGCAACACTCTTACCAGGTTTTGGTGAGCAGGTAAGTGGTGGGCTCTTGCTGGGTTTCGATGAGCAGGCAAGGGTTGTTGTTGTGAGTCTCAGGGTAAGCAATGTCCTTATCGGGTTTTGGTGAGCAAGTAAGGGTGATACTCTTGCTAAGTTTTGGTGAGCAGGCAAGAGTTGTTGCTTATGGGTCTTAGTGGAAGCAACACTCTTATCGGGTTTTGGTGAGCAAGTAAGGGTGGTACTCTTGCTGGGTTTTGGTGAACATGCAAGAGTGGTTGCACGTAAGACCTAAGGAAAAGTAGTACTCCTACCAAGTTTTGGTGAACACGTAAGGGTTATGGCTCTTGTCGGGTTTTGTTGAGCAGACAAGAGTTGTTGTTTGTAAACCTCAAGGAAGCAATGCTCTTACCGGGTTTTGGTGAACAGGTAAGGGCGGGACTCTTGTCGGGTTTTGTTGAATAGACAAGAGTTGTGTTTGTTAATCGTGCTATTTAGGTGAAATTTTGACAGGTGGTCCATAACATGTAGTTCTTCACTTTGAACGGTGGAAATTTGATTTGAAGGTCAGTAGCTAGGGATATAAGTTACTCAATATTGCTTATTTTGGAGTCTTTAGAATGCATGAATAAACTTTTGATAATTTCAAGTAACTTATAATGAAGCATGATTGGGTTATGTGGTAAGTCTCTATCAATTTGAATGTCCCTTTGGGTTAGTCACATGTTGAGAATTAGTTATTGGTGAATGCATGTGTGTCAATATTAATTTGCATGGGTGCAAGGGATCATATGCTTAAATTTATAGAGTGTTGTTGCTTATATTTGTTTGAGCATGCATTATTCATAAGTTAGAATTGAATGCATGCTAGCATGGTTTAAAAGGGGGAGAATATATATATATATATATATATATATATATACACGAAATGTGAATGGATTGTTTTTACTTGTTTTGGGTGCTGAAAAACCAGTACTGCATAAGTACTGGTGTAGCGCCTGGCGGTGGTGTTTGACCGTCAGGCGATGGCTACAAAACCAGTAGAGAATTGAAGCATGTTGCGCCTGGCGATAAGGGTTGTCCCGCAGGGCGATATGTTTGGAAACATTAGCATCAGAGATGCTTGGCACATAGCGACACGTGTCCCCTGCTAGGCGGTTTGGAAGCCTTTTGTGCCTGGCGACTCGTGTGGAGTGCCAAGCGATTTTTGATGAAGCAGACATTGTGTTTTGCTTGCTTTGGATGTCCGTGGTCTACGAGGCTTTGGGCGATATCTCAAGGGTCAGATACTGGAGTATTCCAGAAGTTGTGGCTGAGGATGAAGGGTAATACAAGCATTCTTTGAGTTGGGGCTCGGAATAATAAGTGTTCCCGTATGTGTGCTACAAGTGGTGGCTTGCAGGTTGGACATCAACGATGGCTAAAGATTATCAACCAAAGATGTAGAACAGGGATTACATGGTGGTGGCCATGGGTGATGAGACCAAAGGATGGATTTCCTTTAATGTGTGTGTTTTGTTATATAAATTGTTGCATATGTTTATATTCCTTTAGCCTGCGTGTGTTTGGCGATGATCGTGTACACGGTACACAGGAGCAAATGATGTTGCAAGTGGTTCTGGTGGAGCTTAAAGCCAGAGCGTGGGCTAGTTGGGAAATTTTGTGGCAGCATTTTATCATTTGATGAGTTTTAAGGATTTTATTGTAATCACTTGAATTATAGAACTTGACTTATAAGGAGACTATTTTTTCATAATGTATTGTGTTTATAAAAGTTGGTTTGATCAGTGTAATAAAGATTTAAATTTCCGCGGTTTTTGGGAAATGATTTATAATAAATGAAGTATTATTATTATGTTTTTGTCTTATTATTTAAATTCATAATATCCGGACGAGATGTTACATATGATAAGGGCAATGAGTAAGAGATTGGAAGATCAAATCTATTCAAGGCTCCTAATGCTACAAGCAATCTAAAATTCAAAGAATATGAAGATCATGGGTTTTCTTTTAGAAATTAGTTATGTTATATGTTTTTGAGCTTTGGGATTTCTTTTATAAATTAGTTTATGTTTTTATGTTTTGAGCTTGGGTCTTCTTGTAAGGTTCTCAGATTTTCTTAAACTTACATGCCTATATATAGAGGTACCAAAAATATATGGACACTTTTAGTCATATATAGAATTTGATTTCATTAAAGATAGGATTCTCTTTGTTCTTGGCTTAGGTCTCCGGTTCTTATCAAAGATTAACATCTTTGTGGCGAATCTTCAATTGACTTATCAATCTATTAGATTGTGGCATCCTCCATCTCTGTCTAATTCTGCGTACTTCTCTGATTTATTCGTGTCATGCCTCTTGAGGATTCAAATTCATAAATGATCATACTCTTTCCTAGATAGGATGGTATCACCTTACATTTCCATATCACAGAATAATAAATATATAGTTAATATATGAGGATTTTCAATCCTAAACCTACATTTTCTTATTAATCTAGTGACATGTTGTCTATGACTAATTTACAGGAAACATATTATTAAGAAATCCTAAAAAATAAAAGGGATTTATACTATTGACAATCAAACTAATCGTTATTTCTAGTTTACATTTTGTGTGTTTAAATATATTTTTCATTTCTACTTTGAGAATTATTTTTTTAGTCCTTCAATTTTTTTTTCACAAAAAGCTAATCCTCTGAAAAAATAAATGCTCTTTACTTTTTCAGAAAAAAAATATTAAAATCCATTATTTTTATTAGAAAGAAATAAGACTTAATTACGTTTTAAGTTCCTACTAAATTTAGAAACTTTAATAAATTTTTACAGTTTAATGAGTATTCAATAAATTTAATTTTTTAAACTAGCTTCCTACCATTAACTTTTTATGTTAATGGAGTGATGTGGTCATCAAGAGATTGATGAAGTTATTATCTTGCCATGTCTTCTTGTTAACTTGTCGCCACATGTCATTTTATTATTTTATTATTTTAAAATTTTACAATTTTACAATTTTATAATTTTATAATTTTATAATTTTATATTTTTATAATTTTAATATTTTAATTCAAAATTGTATAATTATAAAATTATTATTTTATGAAATATAAAAGTTATGATATATTTTAAAATTTTATTCAAATCATAAATCATAATTTTATAATTATATAATTTTGAATTATAATAATTAAATTATAAAATTATACAATTATACAATTATAAATTTATATAATTTAAAAATTATAAAATTATAAAACAATAATATTATAAAATGATACGTAATGACAACTTGAGAATGTGACATGTAAAATAATAATCACATAAGTCTCTCAACTCACTTATCACTTTATTAACCTAAAAAATTAATAGTAGTGACTTAATTAAAAAAATATAAATTGATATAATTATATAATTTTGAATTATAATAAAAAGATTATGAAAATATAAAATCATACAACTATAAAATTTTAAACTTATAACTATAAAATTTTAAACTTATAAAATTTAAAAATTATAAAATTATAAAATGATACTTAGTGACAACTTGAGAATGTGACATGTAAGATAATAATAGTCTCTTAACTCACACATCACCTTATTAACATAAAAAATTAACACTAGGGTACTTAATTAAAAAAATATAAATTGATTAAATTTTTTAATTTATCAAAAACTCAATTGAAAGTTTTTTAATTTATTATAAACTTAAAACATAATTAAACAAATCAATAAAAACACAAACATATTTGAACATAATGTAATTGTTTGTTATAAACCAATTTGAGCATCTAATGTATTTTATATATTTTTGTTTGTTGTTGATAAAAAAATGTGAACATAGTCCAACAAATGGGGAAGATGATTTTTGCGGTCTTCACTCGTCCAAACAATTTCATTTTACAGAAAAGATACACGTAGTCCATTTTCTCATCTATGTTATGCTTTAATAGAAAATTATGAAAATAAATTAAAAATATATATATATATATATATATATATATATATATAATATTTTTTTTTATACTAAATTCATTAATGTCAGTGCCGTGTCGAGTATATATAATAGTCAAATTCATTCTTATTCTTTTTGTTTTTTTACATTTTTATTTTTTTATGTGTCAATAGTGTCATTATTGTATGTGAGTATTACTCTCCTGTACTAATGTCAATGTTATGTTTTAGTTTAGTTGCATCATTATTAGTATTAGTATCACGTGTCAATGTTTTTATTAAATTCAGATTTTATATTTATTATTTAACTCAATTGAATTCCAAAAATATAAATATAGGTTAAATTTAGTTTATTATTGATAAACTTATCAATAAAAATAAATAAATTATAAATCTTGTTTTATTTTATGAAAAATTTTAAAAAGGTAATTATTCAAAAGATGTAAAATACATTATTTAAAATTTCAAAAATATTTTATAAAAAGTTAAGTTAAAATATTTAAAATATATTAATAATTTAGTTTAACTTTGACGTGAATATTAACATTTTTTTTCTTTAATTAATGTCATATGAATTAAATTAAATATGTAAAATATATTAATAATTTAGTTTAACTTTTACGTTAATATTAACTGTATTTTCTGTAATTAATATCATATGAATCAAATTTATAAATAAGCTAAAAAAAGAAAATACATTTTTTTTAAACATTAACATTTCATCATAACTTTACATTTACAATTACAATTTTATAAAATGAATAATACTTTTTTAACTTAATTTGTCTACTTAAATCAATTTATAAATTAAATATTTTTCTTTCAATTTCTCATAAAATAGAGCAATTTTTGTTATTTGTTTATTTTTATCGGTAAGTAAACCTGATTCAAGTTATTTTTAAGTGAGTTAGTTCTAGTTAATTTGAACCAACGGGTAGGGATAACATTGTCTGATTTTAAACAAAATTGGGACTTAATTAAGTCACAAAATAAGTATAGAGATTGAATTCAATACAAGACATTGACATTACATACTAAAGAGTTAGTATTATTAGTGCAGAAAACACATGAAATCGTCTAATAGGCTTTGATTTAAAAAAAAAAGGAAGTCTTTCAAATTGCGATGACATTTTTAGAATTATGTGCACAACTATCGACTTTAGTTCTTTAAACAATCAAAGCTTATACTAATATAAGTTTCGATTGATTAAAAAATCGAGGCCTATAGTTGTGCACATAATTTAAAAAATGTTAATGGTGGCATTTTTATAATTATTTGTACAACTATAAGATGCAATTTTAGGAAGAACTGAAACCTATTCTTTTGCCTAGGGTTAAAGTTTTAGAAAAGTTATTTCTCTGTCACAACATTGCGTCGATGTCCATTGCAACTACGTAGGTCTTTTGCCATTTTTGAAAGTTACTTCTCCATTGTTGGTCTCCAATGCGAAGTATCTTATTCTGTTCTCCTCTCCTCGAGAAGTATCTTGTTATCCTCTCTTCTCCATTTCCATTCTTGGTCACCACAAACCATCTCTTGTTGCTTGAATGCTCATTTTTCTCTTTCTCATATTTGTTTTGATCTGTTTAATGTTTAATTTTTCTTTTATATTGCATGTAGGCTTTGGTTTTGAGAACTAAAACCTATATTTGAAGGATATGCTTCAGTTAGAACCGAAGCCTAAAGCCTCCTTTTTTACCTTGCCTTGATATGCTTCAGTTGTAGAAATCAAAGTAAAACCCTAAATATAACAAGGTGGGTCAAATTGCACTAAATATAACCTTCTACTAGTTTGACAATATAACCTTTGAACTAAATAATTTGGATAGTAGAATTTGATATAGGAGTGAGAAAATGAGTTATTGTCAACAGGTCAACGCGTTAGCCCACCAAAACAAGGTGGGTCAAATTGCAATTTTCAACTTGTTAATCCATTTGGCCTAGCTTGCCTAGCCTGCTTAATTGGTGGGCCAAGGATAAGGCAGCTCGTCCTTGCCCGTTGGTTCATTTTTTTTATTTTTTTTAAATTAAAAAAGAATTTAAAAAATTAAGTTTTGTATATTATATTTTTTTAAAGATGTAAATATGCAATAATATTATTATTTAAATCATTAACACTTACAAATAAAATTCAAATTATTGGTTATAATAAAATAATTTAACATATAAATATAATAATTATTTTATTTTATCTAATTAAAAATATTAATTAATTAATTAAAAACTTAAAAAATATTCAATATATATATATATATATATATAAATTATAAAAATTAAAAATTAAAAAACAAAGTGGCGACCCCATGTCACTAGTTCGCTAGTCTGCTAGCTTGCTATGTGATAGGACATGTTACAATCTCTAGTCCTTTTTTAGTGACAAATTAGCCCTATCCAACTTGTTTTCTACAAACCAAGAACGGGTTAGGAAAAAATATGTGGAACTTTGACCCATTTTGTCACTCTAATGTGATATATTGTTTAGAAAATTACTTGAGTGAAATAAAGTTAAATTTATCATTACATTTATGAATAAAGATTAAAAATTAATTAACATTGTATGAAATTTAAAATCTACCGGACATATTAAAAATTTCGTTTGATTTTCTAATATTTAGTAGTTATACCACTAATATTGGATAATAAAAGTTTACTTTCTCTTATTAAAGCAATGTCCCCACCAAAGATTGATTTTAATAAACAAAACGTGCCTTGGCAACAATCAAAGACTTGCCAACAAAATAGAGTAGTCAACCTTACGTGACAATTTCTTATCAAGTGATTTTTTTTTTTGAAGAGAATCATAATAAATTAATAAATTTATCCGCATGCAGATTAAAAATAAAAATTAAAAAAGAAATGAAAAATATTTTGCACTCCTTCACTTGGGGCAATGACTAACTATGAAAAAATATTTCTTTTTTATTCTGCCGACAGAGAAACTCATAATTGAGAGATATATGTTAATTATCCTTTCGTAATATTCAAATAGTCTCTAATCTAAAGTAGTCAGAATTGCCACCTTGGTCTTGATTAATTATTTAGAAAAACCAGCTTTACTTTTTCCTTTTTTAATCATCAATTATTCAGTCTCACGTTCTCTGTGTCTTTACATGTTATTACGTTAAGATTTTCAAATCAGAGGTAGTTGGTTAATGTTAAATAACTTGTTTGCATGTTTAAAAAATTAAGATTAAAATATTAAATATAAATGAGAGTAAAGTTAGATTCAAAATTGTATCATTTTAATATAATATTAGAATTTATCATATAAAAATTAGTTTTATTATTATGATATCATTTCTGGCACACTCAATAATTTTACATTGTTTAAGAGTCAAATTTAGTAAAACTTTAAATATTTCTTTTTTCTTCCATTACGTAAAAAAAAAATAACGGTGTTAGAGCTTTAGACTTTAAAACAAAAATATAATGATGAATTTGACACACTTGATGTTAAATATTCCACTTATATATATTAGAAATAAAATTAATTTATAAAATAATCTTACCTTATTAACTATTTTTATAATATATCGTGATAGGGTGTGTTATATATTTTACATATATTAAAGATAAAATTATTTTTTAGAGAAAATAATGTTATTTAGCTAACCAGTTTTATCAGCATTATAGAATTAAATTAAACTTAAATTTCTATTAATTTATTCATTGATTAAGTTTCCACTGTTAGGCAAACCTACCAACCAATATTCCTTACGTCTTATTTCTTTGAAAACAAAGGTGTTTATCTTTTTTTATTGGCACCACATTCATTCCCATTATTCTAGAAGCATACGTTTCCACGAAATTAATAAACAGGTTACAGCAAGACCAACAAACAATGACACATATCTAAAGTTGACTTGGATTCTTTTTTTCTTATTATAATACCTATTAAACTTTATTTGTTCATTGTCTAAACTAAGCCAATTGCATCAGAAAGTAAAATTTAACGATGGTGGCAAATTTATATTTTGTTCAAGTTTATGGTCACCACTAAACGATAAATGCTTAACGACTGTTACAAAATTGTTATTATAACTATTTCATAATTTATTTATCTATTTTAATTTAAAATTTTTAGAAATTGCGAGTAATGATTGTTTGTTTTAGGAAAAAAAATGTAAAGACACTTTAGAAACCAACATTTCAATAATTTGGTATTAAAAATAATTTATTATAATAAAACTATAGAGCTTTACTAGCATTTTCATATCATGTAATATTATTAATTGGAATATTAGTTTAATATAATATTTATAATGTTTATTTTTTTAACTTTGAAGCAATTATAATATTAAAATTTGTAATTGTTTCAGAAATTTAGTATTTATATTAAAAATGTAGGTAAGAATTTAATTATATGTATTACTTTATAGTTTTATAAAAAAAAACTTTAAATTCGAAGAAAAACGGGTTTCAGCTAGAAAAGATAATAATTACAGTGTATATTAAAAATTAATTTAATTTTCTTGACTAAAAAACAATATTGCTAATAAATGCACACAATTCAAAACAATGTAAAAATATGAAGCAAAACGATAAAACTTCATGAAAATAAATTAATGAAATAATAAAGGTTGAATTATATATTTAGTCCCTATTTTTATCTAATTATGTCAATTTAGTCCTAATATGTTTTTTTTAATTAGGTCCTAATTTTTGTCAATTTTATTCAATTTGCTCTTTTTTACTAACTACATTTAAATAATTAACTAATTCAGATTCAATTCATTTCTTTTGTGGTTGTTTTTTAATATTTTAAACTTTTTTAATGTTTGAAAAAATATCCACGTGTCAACTTAGCAACCTACCACGTGTTAGAATCAATGTTTTATATTCAATTTGATCTCTATATTTGTTATTTTTGTTCAATTTATTCCTAATATTTTTTAAATAGAGCAATTTTGTCTCTCTCCAAATTTAGACCAAATTTAATTTTTCTATACATGTTATATAATGTTTTTATTAAAATTCACAATTTTATTAAAAAAAAAATTGGTTAGGATTACAATTAGTTTAAAATTAGAATGAAAATTTTAAGGATGAAGACTAATATCATTAATATAAAATTTTAAGAGATTAAAAATTACATAATGCCATAAAATAATTGTGTTACACACACACACATACACAAGCACATAGACACACACAAAGACACACATACACATACACACAAACATAAACACACACACACACACATATACACAGACACAAATAAACACAAACACACACATACATACACAAACAGACACAAACACACACACACACACACACACACACACATAAAGACACACACATAAAGTTACTATTGTAGGTAAGCTCTACTAGAGGTAACACTTTGTCTTACACTCCTAAGTGGTATAACATACACATCTTCAACAAATCTTCTAGACATAAAAGTATTCTCTCGCTTTAACCATCAGTTTGAGGATGATAAACATAACTCATCTTGAACATAACTCATCTTAAACCTACTAGAGGTAACACTTTGTCTTACACCCCTAAGTGGTCTAACATGCACGTCTTCAACAAATCTTCCAGACATGAAAGTATTCTCTTGCTTTAACCATCAGTTTGAGGATGATAAATATAACTCATCTTGAACCTACTCTTCAAAGCTTCATGCAACGTTTCCATAATCTTAAAGTAAACCTTGGGTCCTAATCTGACACAATATTGTTTGGCACTCCATGCAATCTTACCCCATCATTGGTATACAATTATGATAACTTGGATACAAACATCTTTTGGTTCAATGGTAGAAAGTAAGTACCTTTTGTCAATTTGTCTACTATAACCCACACAAGATCGTGTACTTGCACCATCCTTAGAAAATGAGTAAAAAAAATCCATCAAAAAGCTATTCCACTTACATTTCAAAATATCCAATTGTTACAACATACCACCTGGTCTTTGATACTCCACCTTAACTTTTTGACATGTTAAACATAAAGCAACAAACTTAGCCACATCCCTCTTCTTATCGGCCCACCAAAATAGTTGTTTTAGATACTTATACAACTTAGTCATGCCTAGATGCACACTAAGACAACTCTTATGCCCTTCCTCGAAAATCATCCTTTTTATCTCTTTCTTCTCTAGAATACATCCTTTACCTAATAATCTCAAAACCCCATCACCGCCTACCCTAAAATCCACGTGAATAAGGGAGTTATTCACTCCTATACATTTTGAACACTAGAAAATAATATTGAGCAATGCCTCCAGCCTCTAGAATAAGTCTCTGCCGTATCTTTCTCAGAGTTAGTTTCATATGCTCTAAGGGCGTGTCTTGCTAACTATGTATGTAACATCCCTACCGGATATTACGGATTTAAATAAAAGAATAAGAAAATAAAAAATACGTTGCATTTAATAAAACCTCATTTCCCAAAAACGCGAGAAATTTAAATACTTTTATTCATATAAGCCAATATCCATAGTTTATAAAAGGAATGGAAAATAGTCTAAAACATCTCATAAGAGTTTACATCTAATTTCAAAATCATAAAATAAATAAACTCCCATGATATGCCCACTCCGGCACTAAGCCTCACCAGAACCACCTGCAACAACATCATCTACTCACGTGAACCGCGTACACGATCATCGCCAAACACAAGCAGATAGGGTGAGCTTAATAGATAAAACATACAATTATATACTCACACACACACATATATATATATATATATATATATATATATATAATACACACATATATATATATATATATATATATATATATATATATATATATATATATATATATATATATATAACACATCATTCTCATCAAGGAAAATTAATTTCGTTAATTTCATACCACATGGCCACCACCATGTGAATCATGTTCTACATCTTCTAGTGATTACCCCAAGGTGACTTGCTGCCATACCTATCGGCCACAACCAATAGAACACATGCGGAAAATCATTGCTACGGATCACACACCGTAACGCCAGGTGGAGTTCCCAAATATGAATATAGTTCGCATTGTCCCAAGACTACCAAACTCGTCAGTCAACTACTAAGAAGGGCAATCTATTTGGACCCATCCGTACTGGCCACAACCAGGACACTCACACCGGCAACACTCGCCAACCCGAGCTCAACTCAAGGGTTCCTCGTGTTCATCCGCCATCCCGAGCTAAACTCGAGGGATGCCATTTCAAGCTCAACTCGAGGAATGCCACATGCTTAACCCCTATCCCGAGCTCAACTCAAGGGATACGTTCTGAGGTCAACTCAAGGAACACCAGCAATCTCATGCATAGATGAAACATATATAGTTATGGTTCATGAATAAAATGGAAATGCCAATGAAACCAAAATTTATATAGAAGAAATAGAAATATATAACAAAATGTGAAAGAAAAGGAATTCATGTGAAGAAGCATCAAGCAAAAATCATATGTGGTAGGATTTGTTTAAGAACAAAACAAAAATATATAGCAATGCTCTTACGTGATCTGCACCTAGAAGACTTTTAAGCAGGAGAAAAGTAAATTGATATATGGTAAAAAAAATAACAAAGTTGCAGTGTTGAATCAATGAAACAAAACTGTAAAGCACCCTAGCACTATATTACCATGGAAACTAATTTGCACCTTTAACAATTAGGGATAAGGGTTTTGACCCATTAAATGCATGGCCAATCAATTTGTGAGTGAAAGTAGCACCTAGAAAACCCCAACATGATATTAAAATCTTATACTACCGAAGGAAGACTCTACACTCCTAACCATCAACGCATGCCACCCAAATATCAAAGATAAATGTGTAAAACAGAAAAAAAAAAAAAAAACTAGCTTCCCCTACACTACACATGCATGCTTTTCAAGTTTCATTCATCAAGCAAACAAAACAGAAAGTAAAGTCAGCTTCAAAAATAGAAACAATGTCAATTTTCCCTACCTTTTGTAGTTGTGCTCTCTCTTGGCTCCACGCCTTACTCACGATTTCTCTCCTCTTCATCTCCCTTTTTTCCTCCCGTTATAGAACCCCAAATAACCTAGAGTGGTTTTATCAAAAACCCTAGCCTTCACATAATACTAATACCCTCCCGTTTTGGGTTTTTGAATATTTGGTTAAGATTCTATAAATTAAAAATCTCTCCCTTTTCATTATCTTCACGTAGCATCAAAGATTTGAAAACAAAAACAAAATGTAAATGTTGTAGGTTGCAGCAACTGAAAAAAAAAGGAACTAAAAATTAAAAAATATAATATAAAATGCACTTTCATTTTCAATCAACCAATGTTCGAACACAGTCCCCTATGCACAAAACAAATACAATCAACCACCAAACTATAAGCTTTCTCATAGTATATTACGCACCAATAAATTATAAACGCATAAGTTGCACATGCTATAAATAAAATAAACAAAACACAATTCTAATTAATCAATTATGTATTCCATATGTCATATAATTAAATTACATAATCAATTAAATTCATCAACAATATTAATCAAACTATTAATTTTTCCTACAATTTTCTCTTTCTTCTATTTTTTTCCCAGGTCTTACAACGAGCCTGACCTTGTGCCTCACGATTTCTCCATCAACATTTACCTTGACCTTATAGATCCATTTGAGAGCAATAAGCTTCTTGTTTAGTGGTAGCTCTACCAACTCCCAAGTGTTGTTCCTCTTAATAGAGTCAATCTCCTCCTCCATAGCTCTCCACCAATGTCCATCCCTGGTTGCCTCCTCAAATGTGATCGGTTCTGATTCAGCAATTAGTGCAAAATGCATTAAATTCCCGTCAGATGTTACGATAGTATCATGAGTAACATTATAGTCTCGAAGATATGACGGAAGTCGTGATCTTCGTCCTGATTTTCTCAAGGCCAAATCAATTGTGTCTTGCTTTACTGAATCATCTTCTAAGACTATTTTCGAAGTGTTGTTGGCTTATGTGCTTGCCACCGTCCAATCCCAGCTAGATGACTCATCAACATACACATCTCTGCTAGTGGACACGTGCTCTGAATTAGGGTCATACAGTTTGTAGCCACCTATCTCATGGTAGCCAATCAACACCTGGGGTGTGCTCTTATCATCTAACTTCCTTCTCAAAGGATCATGAACGTGTTTGTAGCATAGGGACCCAAAAATCCTGTGGTGTGAAATGTCAGGTTTGAAACTTGTCCAGGCTTCCTCAGGTGTCATCAACTTCAGTCTTCTCGTTGGTGATTTGTTCAACACATATGTCGCTGCACTTACTACCTCACCCCATAAGAAACTTGGCACTTTCTTGGTTTTCAGCATACACCTAACCATGTTAAGTAAGGTCTTATTTCTTCTTTCTGCAACCCCATTATGTTAAGGAGTATAGGGAGGAGTGAACTCATGAACAATCCCTTCTTTTTCACGGAACCTATTGAATTCTATTGCTGCATATTCCCTTCCTACATTAGACCTTAGGATCTTGATGTTACTCCCACTCTATCGTTCCACCATGCTTTTTAACTTTCTAAACACCGACAACACCTCACTCTTCCTTTTAATTAGATAGATCCATATTTTCCTAGTAAGATCATCTATGAATGTCAGAATGTACCTGTTCCCACTAGGAGTTTCCACTTGCATTGGACCGCAAACATCTGAGTAGACTACTCCTAGCTTCTCAGTGGCTTTCGTAGGGATGAACTTTTGGAACTTGGGCCTGGTCTGTTTGCATTGTATGCATTCTCTACACACCTATTCTGGAATCTTGATTCGTGGAAGCTCTTAGACTATCTTCTTCTCACTTAGATCAAACAATTCAGATGTCCAAATCTGTTGTGCCATATCCACTCATCCTTGTTCACTACTATGGCGAAACACTGATGTTTTTGAGTATTCATTGCAATATGAAAGGTTCTATTCTCAAATAGATTTGCATGAACAACCAATCTTTTTGATTGATCGTAAAAATTTAGACCATTCTCCTTCATTTCCATGATAAACCTTTCTGCAACAATTGACCAAGACTAAGCAGGTTTGTCTTTAAACCTGGTACATACAGAACACCATCAATTACCACTTCTCTGTCACTTGAATCCCGTAACACCACACAACCAATGCCTTCTGAATTTAGGCTGCTATCATCAGCAATCCTAATTTTTCCCTATAAAGAATCATCAACCTTGATAAACCAATCATGTATACCTGTCATATGCATGGAGCACCACGAATCTAGATACCAGGAAGATTTTTCCTTTGAATATGTGCTACTGGTTTTGGCCATAAGCATCACAACATCTAAATCAGAAGAAGTCTCGTTATAAGCCAAATTATCTTGGTTCTTTGGCCTATTCTTAAATGAGATATATTTCTATTATGAATTGAAATGTAGAAAACATATTTATACAGAAAAGTGTAACTATTATAGCTAACAGATATAATAGAATCTATTTTTGGTTTGACTTCTTACAACATGGATCCCAAGATTCAGTTCCACCAAAGGTGTTTCACCTCCACCCAGCACGCCTACACACACAACACCTTCAACATCCAGGTCCCCATCAACAAAAAATTCACAACCATTAGGTTTTCTCAGTTCATATCAATGACAAATGGAAGCATGGGTCTCAATTCTTTCTAGGTAAAGTCACCAATCTAGTTAGGATGGCACAAATGGGGTACGAAATCTGAAGCCTTCGTAATATCAAGACAGGGCTTCAATTCGTGGGAATCCACTAGTGCATTAATGACATTTTACTTTGACTATTATGCCTCGGTTCCCCAAAAAACGAGGCATATCAAAACACGGTGGCATTTTTGAAATTTTAGCGAACTTTTATACCTCGGTTCGAATAATAACCGCTGCATAAAAGCTTATATGCCTCGGTTCATATCCACTCGAGGCATAAAGCCTGAAAAATAATTTCAAAACTCCCGCTCTTTTCACGTTTTAAAATTGGACGTTGCAGATTATGTCTCGATTTTTAAATACCCGAGGCATAAAGGACTTATGGCCTCAGTTGTCTACTACCCGATACATATAAGTTAATTAATTTCAAAAAAATAAAAACTATTTTAATTAAATTGCAGTAGGTTTATGCCTCGGTTGTAATTGAACCGAGGCAGAAGGTGGTATATGCCTCGGTTGTAACTGAACCGAGGCAGAAGGTTGTATATGCCTCGGTTGTAATTGAACCGAGGCAGAAACGTTTATTTAGGGTTTAAAATTGGGACAGATCTTCTTCTTCCTCGGGTGATTTTCTTCTTCGTTGAGAGAAAGAAGATCCCTCCTTTGCGCGCGTCGTTCCTGCTGCCTCCGCATCCACTGCCACCGTCGTTCCCGCCGATGTAAGATCACGTGTCCACCGCCTCTTCCACCACTGCTATTGTTGTTTAATGAGGGAGGTCGCGAGCTGCACGTTGAAATCACCACTGGTTCGTGGTTTTTTTTTTCTGTATTTTTTTATTGTTTTGGATGAGTTGGTTATGGCGCCCTATATGCCTCCCGTGGGTTAGGGTTTCGAACGTCGATGTGTGTGTCGAAGTGGCGATTTGGCTCACGGTGGTTCAGTCGTGGGTGGTTTCACGTTTTCTGTTCAGATATGGTGGCGAAGAGAGGTTGTTTTGTGTCACCGACGGGATGAATGAAGGCTTCGTGAAGCTGTTCCGACGTGATGCGATGGTCAAAGATGGTGGTAACGACACACTAGCGGCATTTAGGGTTTGAATGGTGGTTAGGGTTTCTGATTTGGGAGAAGGTTGAAGATGATGGTGTGGCACACTGTGGTTGGTGTATGTGTGTGTACAAGGATCATGGCTATATGTCATGTTGTTATTGGGTCAGAAAGTACATTTTTTTTTTTAAATTTGCGATGCACATTAGGCCTCGGTTCTCTCTAGAACCGAGGTAGTAACCCTCGTATATGCTTCGGTTCATAACCGAGGCATAAACATATCCTTTTTTACCTCGCCAGTATATGTCTCGGGTCTAAAACCGAAGCCAAAAGGTCAAAATAACCGCGGCATAATCTCTTTATTGCACTAGTGATCACTGCTGCAATTTTTGCCTTCGGCTTTGTGCTCACAATCGTCGTCCAACTTCGAAATTCCAAAGGGGAAGGGGAGCTGTGTTTTTACAATGGTGTTTCGCAAGAGAAGGAAGTGAGAGACAGGGTTCCAACTACATTCTTTGCAAAGTGGGAGAAAGGGGGAAATGAATTTTTTCTACATGTTTTTTAACATATATGTTTAAGACTCTTTATTTATTTTTTAAATCTCATGTGATATTGCATCAACCATCCAACAATACTATTATTCCAAACGACTATAATAATTAAATATTTAATGTTAAATTCAATTTGTTTACCTCTTTGAATTGGACAAATATTTTATTTCCTTTTATTTTCATATTTTCTCATAAGGAGTCGATTAAGCCACACGATTTATTGAATTTTTTTTTGCATCCGTTTTCCGTCATATAAGTCAAAGCCAATCTTGTTGCACATTTAGCTGACACCACATTTTTGGCAGCAGTTAAATTCCTGCATTCTTGTTGTGTAATCCATAATTAAATTATAGTGAAATCGACCTTAGAAGCTTAGCCCTTCATAAATTTGATGGAATAAATGGTGAATGAAAGAAAAAGTAAAAAAGGTTGGAAAGAAAAGTGAGAGATGCAGTGGATGGTAGCTGCTCAAACCAAAGTCTTTTATGGACCAACATGGAAGGTAATGAAGTTAACACTTTTACTTAGATATTTTAATTAAGTGATTGTTAGAAATTTTGAATGAACTTCTTATGTTTTCAGGCTCTTCTAGATTAAAATTGGACAACGAAACTTTATATAATGTTGCAAGAGGTGAACATTGATGAAGTTAGTAATTTCTTTAATATTTCATTCAAAAATAAAATACAATATAAATTGTTAGTGATTTTTAATTTATTTGTTTTTCAGGAATCAATCGGAGAAAGTTAGTTCGTTGATCTAAGCACTAGTTATGGTTAAATATTTATTTTTTAAATATTTTTTTTTAAATACCCGTGGATATGAAAAAAATAAACGGGTACCCGCATAACGGATACCCGACGGATATGGATACGGGTACAGGCACTACAAGAAAATGTCTTATTAGTAACCAATTTTAGTGACTAAAAGTTGTTAGTCACTATAGTGACCAATTTAGATACCAATTTACAAAATTAAAATTTATCGGTTACTAAAATAGTCACTAATATAAATAAAAAATTATAGTTGGTCACTAAATTTGTCACTAATTAATTAGAGAGCAATTTAGTAACTAAGTTATTTTGGTAGCCAAAACTCAGGTAGCTAATTTTTAGTGACCAGTTTTCTTTGGTAACCAAAACTATGGTAGCTAATTTTAAAAACCAATTTAGTGACCAATTATAATTTTTTATTCATAATAGTAACTATTTTAGTAACCAATGATTTTTTTACTTTGTAAACTTGTATCTAAATTAGTAATTATAGTAACTAACAACTTTTGGTCACTAAAATTGGTTACTATTGAAGCATTCTCTTCTAGTGGGGGCGAATATTTATCCAGCGGGTAGGGTACGAGTACCCGTACCCTACCCGCCCTGTTGACATCCTTATCTGTGTGTACCCATTTTTTAATATCCTATTATTGTAATTTTCCAAATTTAGTTAATTTAATTCATAAACAGTAAAATGAAATGCTAAACATGTCTGAAAATAATGAATATTTAATTAAATTATTAGAAAAAGTAATTTTTTTGGAACTATGAGTGCAAAGAACAGAGAATGCAGATTAAAAGTTTTAAATTAATAAAAGTAACGAAATTATAAAGGTGACAAAATGTGAGTTACAAAAATATTACCAAATAAAATATAAATAATTTTTAGTAAAAATTTTAATCCAAATTTGAAAGTACAACAAACAACAAAGAATTACCACAAAATATAAATAATTTTTAAAAATTTTAATCCAAATTTTAAAGTTCAACAAACCGCACTTGTTCACTCTCTTTTCTGTTTTACTTTTTCAGTAACCATTTTTTATATCCTAGCCATGGATCTTACAATAATTCCTTCACAATTAACTTTTTACCCGTCATTCATATTCTTTGCAATTCTTTGTATTTGGACATCATTTGGTATGCATTTCACTCTCATTTAATTTAATGAAGTATGATTTTTAAACCCTAAATTATCATGAAGTTCAATTTCATTTTAAATTTTAGTTTTGGCTTTCTATCCTTCTCTCTCTAGTAATATTCTTCCCATGTTTTCGATGTAAGTGAACAATAGTTAATAATTATAAAAAAGAAAGAAGAAGCCAAATATAACCTGAAAAACAACAAACACAATTAGAATATTAAGAAGTACCTATAAATGAACCTTGAAACCAATAAATAAGAAGAAATAAAAATCAGTTGACCAAAATAAAAAAGGAGAGTAAAATTGAAATTAGTGTGAATTTTATACAATTGCCCTTAAAAATATAAGTTAAGAATATTATACTATTAAGGGAAAAATAGAAAAGTAAAAGTGTACATAAAAGAAATTTATCTCTTCATATATAAAGTAGTGAAAATACATCTGTTACGCGTATCTATCTTTATTTTTTTTATATTAAAAAATAATAAAATTATTATTATTGCATGTGTGTTATTTTTTTACGATAATAAAAAAATAATTATTTATTATTAGTATTATAATTATGAAATTAAAGATAAATATTTTATAATTTTATTGTAAATAATTTTTATTTATTTAATAGGTAATTTTATAATTAAAATAGTGGTTAAGTTTAAAATTCGGTAAAATTGAAAAGAAAAGATATTAAGCTTAAAAGAGGGTAAAATTTATAAAAAAGTTATTTTAATTTAATTTATTTTTATTTAAATAATCAATTTTAAAATAAATGTAAACACCAAAAAGAGAACCCTTATATATAT
>Ga0214544_1003494_pt1 | contig 32409 bp, 16 predicted proteins | sample CNSS3metaG_FD_160074 | JGI IMG/M metagenome (GOLD analysis project Ga0214544, IMG submission 160074) | Root nodule microbial communities from cowpea collected in UCLA plant growth center, Los Angeles, California, USA - CNSS3 | ecosystem: Host-associated > Plants > Roots > Nodule | place: USA...
AACATGTTAAAATAATTGTTTTGAATTTATACATCAAATCACTACACCTAAATATTCAAATTATTTTATTTTTTACAAGTGTAAAAAATTTCATGTATAAAAAATTACAAAGGTTAAAATAAAAAAATAAAATAATTTAAGTATTTAGGTGAAATGATTTGATGTATATATATTATAAAAAGTTATTTTAACATGTATATATAGGTTGTAATTAAGCTTATTTACTAATTTGGTCTCAAATGGAAGATGACGAAATTGAATGATTTTAAAAAATTGGGATACTAAATTGAACCAAAAATTTAAATTGGGGTACTAAATTGAAAACAAGTATTACACTGCCACGTGTCATGCTTGTAAGCTGCCACGTGGCACGATGATAAACTGTCACGTGGCATTTTTTAAAACTTTTTGAAAAAAATTAAAAAAAAATAAAAATTTCATGGCTTGACATGTGTCCTGTACGGACACGGTGTTAACTCCAACTTAACGGAGAGACCAAATTGAACCTCTTTAGAAAATTGGGGTACCAAATTGAACATTCTTAAAATTCGGGTACCACATTGAACTTTCCGAAAAAATTTGGATACCAAATATATATTTATACCTATATTAAAAGATGACCTAAAATAAATTAAAAAAGTTCAATTTTAACTAAAAATTCCTAGATTGTGAAAATTTCCAAAACTAAAATTTCCCTCCAATTGAAAATTAAACATTGCGCCAAAACTAAAGAGACACCGCTAAACCTAAACACACAATCAAAGACACTAAAGTCATCTTCTTCGTCAACCTGAGCCGCATGTCGGGGCCCGCCGCTCTCGCCTCCAAGCTCATCGCCGTCTGGCATGCCACTGGCCGCAAAATCGCCCGCCACTGCGGCACTGACGCTGCGCAGTTCCTTCTCATCGAGGGCGGCAGCTGCGCCCTCCTCTCTCTCGCTGTGCTCGCTGTCACCGTCCTCCTCCCGCTCAACATCTCCGGTGGCACCGCCGTCATCGACGATGGCTTCTCCAGAACCACGATCACGAACATAGAGAAGGGGTCCTCTCTTCTCTGGATTCACTTCCTTTTCGCCGTTGTCATGGTGTTTTTGGTTCACTTCGGGATTTCGGCCACCGAGGAGCGTTTGAGGATTACGAGGTTCAGGGAGGGATACGGTAATTTGAGTGATCCTACCTCGAATTCCACTGCAATATTCACTATTATGGTTCAGGGTTTGCCGAAAATCATAGCCGTTGATTGTAAAGAAGGGCGTACGCCTGGTGCTGTTGTTGCATTTGTTATGTTTAGGGATGTGTATACTGCTAATAAGGCTGTTCAGGATTTTCAGAATGAGAAGAGGAGGAGAATTGGAAAGTTCTTTTCTGTTATGGAATTGCGGTTGCAGCGGAACCAGTGGAAGGTTGAGAGGGCACCCTTGGCCACTGACATTTACTGGAAGAACATGGGGACGCCGAGGTTGTCGCTGAAGTCGCTCAATAAGGAGGTATGATATGCTATTTCCTTTTTACCCTTTGGAGAGATGTAAGTTAGGTGGATCTTTACTCCGTAAATTTCAAAGGAATTTTGGTTTTTGTTTCCTAGTAGTGTTTTGGTTGAATTTTTTTTCCTTACATTTTGTTAGCTTCCACAATTTTAATTACTGTCAAGTTTTGTTTTAATATGCCATTTTAATAAGTTAGTTCTATTTTAATTCATGTAGATTGCGTGAATATATATGGCTAAATGATTGATGATGCTGAGGGGTTAGAGAAAATTGAGAACCTACAGAGTTATGATAACACTGAGATTTATGAAAAGGCAGTGAAGATTCTTGAGACATACTGGACGGAGGAAGATGATGAAACTGTGCCTCCACGGGATGCTTCTCAGTCAGGGTTCAACTTTGGTGGTCACGAATTTCCTTCAGTGCCTTCTGGTGGTTTCAACTTTAATTAGAAGGTATTCTTGCTTTACTATAACAACATTATGTTTTGTTTTGTATGCAAATTTTTTTTATTTGAATTAGTAATGTTCGGAACGTTTGCTTTTGTGTGTTGTCCTTCATCGTATGTGGCATTATTATTCCATTTCATTTTGGCTTTCTACTTGCATGTAAATATATTTTCACTATTGTTTTATATACATCTTTCTACATATATGTCTTGACATACAATTTCTCTATTATTGAGAAATAATTCTTCAAAATTATATATTTAACATGTTCATGTGAGTTAGAGAGAGATATGTTAGCAACTACTATCTTGTAATATTAATTCTTAGAGCTAATAATTTTATATTTTACAAGCATGCAATTATTATTTGAAAAATTTATTGAACTTTTCTTCTTTTTTTTTGGCGGCATGAGGGTGAAGATCAAGATGAAGAAGAGTCATAAAAAATTTAAATGGTACATGTGTGAAGATCAAGATGAAAGAGGAATGAAACTGTAGAGAAGATAAATTGTACATTTTTTATTTTTAATTAGTTGTAATTAGTTTTATTTTTATTTAGTTGTAATTACTTTTTTTATTTAGTTGTAATTACTTTTATTTTTATTTAGTTGTAATTACTTTACTTGGAAATGTAGACAATATTACAATATAATTTTGCAATATATGGAAAAATTTTAATTTCGTTATATATTATAAGTGTTTTAATTAATGTAGTCTAAATTTTATTTTTATTTTATTTCTACTACTTTAATAAAATATATTTATTTTAAATAATAATTTTAAATGTGACAAAAAGAATAAAGAACACAAAAATAATTGTTGCATTAAGTCGATAAGAAAACCGTTCCCTATTGCAACATCTTAGACAGTAATTTTTAATTAATGTATATTAGGCAACAATTTTTAAAATTCGCGGCCTAAAGGAAAAAAATTATTGTTTATAGTATAGGTCAGAGTCACTTACACAACGACTACAAATTCGTTGTCAATTCCTTACCTAAAGATTAGGCCACGATTTTTTGACATTAGGTCAAAGTTTTTTCTGTATTGTCTAAAGTCAATTTTGTTATAGTGATATTTAAAGTTGTTAAAATTATTTTTAGAATGAAACATATCCTATTTTAAAACTAAAATCTTTTCTTGTTATCTCTATCTTAAAATGAATGTACAGCTCATAATCGTTAAAAATAACTTTAAAAAAAACATAATATTATATATATATATATATATATATATATATATATATATATATAAAATACAAATGTAATATAGCAAGACAAACAACATAATATATTAAAATAACATAGGCTCAAATATGCCATAGTCTAAAGCCATCAAAATATTACATATCCAAAATTAAACCATAGAAACATGTCTACTGAAATTAAAAAATAAAAGGACAATTTCTTCATAACATTAAAGTCTACATTTTGACAATCTTAATCAAGTTGGGTTCATCTTCGTTCATTGTCAATTTAATAACATATCTCGCAGCAAACCGAATTTCTCTACAAAAAGGCATCTATCCACGAGTAAAATAACACTCATATCTGCTTCTGTGAACCCATCTAATTCTACAAGGCCAGTGGACCGAATCTTTAGTTGATATGAAGTACTTCTTCTTGTCCCCTCAATAGACATTTGGTAGCAAAATGAGAATCCAAGTACTACGTTTAAATATATAATTATTACTACTGATATGCAAAAAAAAAAATATACAGAAAAAAGAATACCAAAACATTAGAAATGACCATGATCTAACATAAAAAGCACTTAATGTTTTCACCAGGAAATTTTCAGATATATCCAACTTAGGCTCACTACAATTAACACCATCCATCAAAACGTGGCAAGAAGTAGATGACAATCGATCATAAGTCAGTTCAAGTCCTTCACTAGAAAACAACTTATACATAAATGTATTCTCTCCAACGTAGTTCAAATGCATGTTATATGGATCTAACAACCCATAGTAATTAACAAGAGCATCCAAACCAAACAAAGCAATACTATCATCAACTGTTAGGTCCGTAGTCAGCTCAAAATTCTTTGAAAGTGGATCAATGAGCAATGCTAATTTATCAAACACAAGATTCTGCTCTCAAAACCACTTAAAGACGTCGTTCAACATTATGTACCATTGTTCAAAAAGATAAAAGTCAAACAAATTAAACAACGTATAACTGTAAATTGTAAACCAACAATAATAAATGAGCATACCTTTAATGGGCATAAACGGACTACGAAAGATGTAAAAAAGCTTGATGAACAAAAAGGCTTCATGGGCAAAATAGAAACTGTTGGAACAGGATTCTCAATTTCACGCCAGTCCATACTAAAAATTTGCAGGTTAAAATTCCTACCACCATAGAACACGGTACATGCATAATATATTTCCTTCAAATTACAAAAGTTTAATATTTGATTGGAAACACGAAATATCTGATAGTAAATCAATGACTCTTCAAACTCGATGTTTAGTACATTACCTTTGGGATCAGAGAAGAAGTTCCTCCCCATAAGTAATGAATTCCTTCGTTCAATAAAAAACCCTTCTTCAAAATTGTTGGGTATTGGGCTCTTTTCCTATGCGGAGAAAATGTCCAAAACTTGAGAAGTCCATGTCTCACTTAACCTAGTGGAGAGGGCGCTGCAAAATAAATAGAGAGGAAAAATAATAGAGTCAGAACACACTAAAAACTTAGCACATAGAGGGAGAGGTAGAGGGAAAAGTTCGTTCAAGTTTTTCACAAAATTGTCACTATAAACTCGGCACTGCGGATTCGTTTACCGTTGGATCGGGCTGAAACTCTTACAGTAGGTTCGGAATAGATTTTTCTTCATTCTGACCGTCGGATTGTTGATACGAGGTCTAAGTTGGGAGATATTAATTTCGCACTACAGTAGTGATTTTATAGGTTTTTCTTCTCTTATTTTTCTCTATTTGAAAGCTTTGTTGCTTTGCTATTTGGTTGGGTGTTGGCACTAATTTGTGCTATTGATTGAGACTCTTTTGTACTCTTGTTGATCATAGTGGAGCTATTTCTTTGGTCTGGACGACTCATGGTTTTTTACTCTTGTTGATCATAGTGGAGCTATTTCTTTGGTGCCTTTATTTGTGATTGTGGTAATTTATTATTGCTGCTCTTTGATTGTTGCTCATCATAGATTCTTGCAAGTTAGGGGAAATTATATCCGCTGCATTTTCTGGTATATTGTTTGTGTTGTTTTTTCCCAATCAGAGTGTCATCAGAGCTCTTGGTTGGGCTATATTTACTTGCTTGAATGATGGAGGCAAATGCAAAGATGGTTGCATTGAATGGTTCAAATTATCATTTGTGGAAGGGTAAGATGAAAGACTTGTTGTTTGTGAAGAAGTTGCATCTTCTCGTATTTGCTACACAGAAGCCAGATTCTATGTCTAATGAAGAATGGGACTTTGAGGTCCAAAAGGTATGTGGTTTTCTTCGGCAATATGTTGAAGATAATGTTTATTATCACATTGCTAATGAGACACATGGTAGAACTTTGAGGGAGAAGATTGAGTCTTTGTATGCTTCTAAGTCGGACAATAATAAACTGTATTTGTTGAATTGCTTGATGAATTTGAGGTACATGGAGAATTCTTCTATTTCTGATCATTTAAATGAGTTTCAATGGCTCCTAGATCAACTATCAGGAATGGGTATAAACTTTAATGATGAAGTCTTGGGACTATGACTATTGAATACTCTACCAGAGTCTTGGTAGATATTTTGGGTTTCAATTACAAACTTTGCCCTGAATGATATTGTTTCTTTACAGATGGCAAAGAGTAGTGCTCTTAATGAAGATATGAGAAGGAAGGCACATGGTTCTTCATCTCAATATCATATGCTTGTTATAGAAATTAGGGGGAGAAGTCAGAAAAAGGAACCGAAAGGTGGTAGAGAGAAAAGTAGGAGCAAGTCCAAGTCAAGATACAAGAATATAGAGTGCCATTATTGTAATAAAATAAAGCACATTCAGAAATATTGTTTTAAGTGGAAGAAGGACAATGCAAACAAGAAAGGCAAGCAGAAAGAGAATGATCGTGGTGATGATCGTGTCACTACTACTACTACAAGTGGTGATCTTGCTCTTCTTCGTGTCTTTGAGTCTGTTAATCTTGTATCTGATGAGAGCATGTCCATTATTGATAGTGGTGCTACACTGCATGTTACACCTAGGAAGTAGTTCTTCACATCTTACACTTCTTGTGATTTTGGAGTGTTGAAGATGGGTAATGATGGTGAGTCTAAAGTGATTGGTGTTGGTGATGTTTGCATGCAAACCAACATGGGAGTGTAGTTGTTGCTTAAAGGAGTCAAACATGCTCCAGATGTTCGTTTTAATTTAATCTCTGTGCAGATGCTTGATGATGGTGGTTATGATTGTCACTTTGAAATACTTGCAAACCAAAATTTTAATCTTAAGTGAAATCATCTATTCTACATTTTTATAAAACTACACCAAATAAAAATGGAATATTAAGATGTAAAAATAGTCAAATTCAATTTAGAATAAACTTCATACTTCAAAAAACAATGAACTACAAAAGTCTAGCCGAATCCAATTCTAAAAACATATTTGATTCAAAGATTCAAAAATCATTTTTTTCAAAGATAGCAATGATCATGTGTAATCAAAGTGAAAAGACAACTTAATGAAAAGATATTCACATCACGTGATAAAAAATCATGACTAATATTCAAGTGTCCAATCCATTAAATCAGTAGCCATTCATGTACTAATTTCCTATAATTCTATCATTTATTAAAGTAATTCCATTGTAGAGAAACATAATCCAAATCTTGATAATTGGTTATTGATTTAACAACACAAAATACAATTGATGTGTATGAAAGTCTCCTCATTTAGTGTATTTTTATACTCAAATTTAATCAACCAACACCATAAAAAATATTTGTTAAAAATAATTTAGAAAAAATAATAATAATATTTTTAAGAGGTCATCTCCATTTAGATAGAAATTAAATATTTTGGAATATATTATTTTCAATATATGAAAATAGTATTGTCGTTAACAATGACAATTTAGTGGTAGAGTAAATATTTATATAATGCTTACACTTTCAATCTTTCAATCTTTCAATCTTTTTCTATTATATAATTTCCTACCCTGTATTATCAACAACTTTTACTCTATTATTTAATTTTGAAAATGTATTAAATATTATATTATCTTTTCAAATTAATATCAACTCTACCCCAATATGCAATTTTGTAGTTTTACATCGTCTTATAGGTCCTGGTTATTGTGGAACTGAAACCTTTAAGGACACAGTGGTATTTTTGCTATTTTTTTGAACTTTTTTGTCTCAGGTCAAAAGGCAACTGAAGCCTATAGGGACTTTTCTACTTCAGTCAAAAGGCAACCAAAGTCTATAAGGCATTAGAGTTCCTAAAAATTTCAAAAATGTCATTGGCAACAGATGTAACAACCCCACCGGATATTACTAATTTAAATAATAAAATAAATAATTAATTAATAAACCTCATTTATTAAAATGTCATTTCCCAAAAAACAAGGGAAACTTAAAACATTTATTACCACAACAATAAACCAAAATCCATAATTATAAACATTATTATAATTATCCAAAAGTCCAGTAATATCAATTATTACAATTTATTTGAAATTATAAAAAACAATATAAAAACAGTGATAAAAATCTCCTAAGACTAGCCCCGCTCTAGCTCTACGCCTCACCAGATCCACCTGCAACATCATCTGCTCACGTATACTGCATATATGATCATTGCCAAACACAAGTAGATAGGGTGAACTAACAAAATAAAACATATATATATATAATACATATATATATATATATATATATATATATATATATATATATATATCACACAATCACACCAAAGGAATTTCATCCTTTGATTCCATGCCACATGGCCACAACCATGTTAACCGTGTTCTATGTGAGTACCTCAGGGTATCTTGCTGCCATACCTATAGGCCACAACCGATAGAGCACGTGCGGGAAACCATGCTACGGATCACACACCGTAACGCCAGGTGGAGTTTCCAATACGAACATAGTTCGTAACGTCCTAAGACTACCAAACTCGTTAGCTAATTACTGTGGAGGGCAATCTATCTAGACCCATCCGTACTGGCCACAACCAGCACACTCACTCTGGCAACACTCGCTAACCTAAGCCTCAACTCAAAAGATGTTATTTTGAACCACAACTCAAGGAATACAACGTGCTTAACCCCTATCCCGAGCCACAACTCAAGGGATAAGTTCTGAGCCATAACTCAAGGAACACCAGCAAGCCAACCTTTAAGGTATCATAGGAGCCTTGTAGACCACGCACCTCAAAGCAAGCACTAAACAACTCTACTACAGCAAAAACCGTTTGGCGCTGCTCACGAGGCGCCAGGCACTACCCGTTTCCAGACCGCTTGGCAGGGGACATGTACTGCCAAGCGCCACGCGCCTTAGTGCCCACTAACCTGCAGCTATCGCCTGGCGGGACCTCCCTCACCGCCAGGCGCCACTCGCACCAATACCCACTATTATTATAATTATCGCTTGGCGGGACCTCCCTCACTGCCAGGCGCCACATCAGTACTCGCACAGTACTGATTTTTAAATTGTCCAAACGTGAATGTTCCTATACCACTCACATTTATCCTTAGTCCAAAGCGTCACAATACGTTTAATCATGTGCAGACTTGAGGTTACTCCACACTCACCTCACCTCATTTTCTTATTACTAGATTTACACCCAATCCTTCCTTGTCAATGCCAAAATCTGAATTGATACAGCCTACACCCAATACCTATGCAAACACCTTCATTATTTTTTTGTACTAGTCCTTAATGTACTCCCTATTCTCCATCCATGTGCCATCACAATGCTTTATTCCTTAGTATGCCACTTACTCATTCATGTACATCTACAATCCCATATCCTTTACAAAATTCATACTAAGAATACACTGTCATAATGAATCTAGACCCTCGCTGCATCATTTCTAGTCCTCCAAGTACTATAGCAATTATTGCAGTAGCTTACACTCAATTCCGCAATCTCACAATTCACAATTGATACCCAAATTAAATCACACTACTACTCACAATTGCCCTTCTACAGCTCGGCCCAATGACCATAATTAGTTTCCTAACTAATTCCATCTACAACTAAGACTCAGTCCCGCCATTTTATCCCAAAAAACCTCGTACAACCACTCACTATGCATTGGTGCCTGGCGGCACCTAGCCTGCCGCTAGGCGATGCATCAGTTCTGGGAAACCCAGAATATTGTCATGCACCTGTGAGGACTTTGACTACTGCATTACAGACCAACCTCTCAATTTCCTCACCAATACACTGTGTTTATACGCTTAAGAGTACTACTACTGGATCATTCTCTCATTACACCAATTCATTTTACATTTCACTCTCATAATTTAATCAAGAACTCAAGATTCCCAAATGTTCAACCCTAGAACGAGAATGGTGCTAAAACCATCCAATTACCCTTCATTACATTATAATTTCATAATAATTCCCTTCCACTTAATCATTTAATGAGTTAAACACTCTTTGCACTGATCAAAAATCGCCTAGAAAGCTCGAAACACAAAAATTGAACTAGATTGACTCGCGTCGCCTGGCAGGTGTTCATCACCGCCAGCCCTTCAACAAAACCCAGAAAACTGGGTTGATCCGCTTGTGTCTCTTGGCGACACTACGTTCACCGCTAGGCGGTTCCTTAATGGAACCTAGAAAAACAAGCAACCAGTATGAGTCGTCTGACGGCAGTTCATCGCCCGCCAGGAAGTTTCTAGAAAAATTCCTATAAACGCGAAATTCAACGAAAACAATCAATGATCATGCAATAACATATGATTCAACATACATTTAATCATTAAACAATTAAAATGACATTAATCAGCTCCCCTAACCTGGTTTTCTTAGCTTAATTTGGGCTCTTTATGAGTTCCCTCTTGATCACCAATGGCCCTTCTCTGCTTCTATCTCAATGTAACTCCTTACGCCACTCAATCCTACAACACACTCTAATTTTCGTATTCCTCTGACTGTGCAACAATGCCTGCCACAAAACCTCTCTCTTTTTCCCTTAATTGGCCATTAAATGGTGTCTTAATATGGGTTAAATGATGCAAAACGAAAATACCATTAAACTAAGGTTAATTGTCATTCAATGGTTGTCTTTTGATGGTTTTCCAGCCCTCCCTTGGCTAATAGGGTTTCTGGCATTTCATATTCATGCCAAAACTAATTTTAGCAAAAATAAAGTTTAATGTGAACCACCAAGGTTTAAACCCATAACCATGTCAAAGTCAAATAAATGTACAACCATTCAACTAATTCATGTTTCGTGATAATTCCTATAATTATAGGATCACATTATCACTCATCATAGTCAAGCACATTATTAAAAAAAATACTAATAATTTTAATAACACACAATGGCATACATAGGACTCAAACCCATGTCCTCTCAACACAATCAAGTACTCTCAACCACTTGACCTAGTACTTTTCCACGCCATACATCTCAGAATTTAATGCCATAAAGGCTCCCACTACCCACATTTATTAATTATTTATTTATTTAATTAATTAATTTTCCCGAGTCTTACAATAGAGTTTTTGGCCTTGTGTGGAACAAGACCGAGGTAGTATCCACTTTAGGTCTCGGTTATTAATTGAACCGAGGCCATATATCTTATTTAGGTCCCCAAATCACAAATTGCAACACTTCCTCTTCGTACCCAAAATGAACCTCTACTACTCGATTCAGAACCATCACAACGTCTTCGTCGCGCATGCCTGTTGCATATTTACGTTTTCCAATGTTGACGAATGTAGATGCGTGGAGTAGTTCGTGATGAAGTCATGGCTGAATTGTGAACGTGAGAGGAGCGATGCTAGACTTGTGGTGGTTCTATTGTGCGTTTTGCTCTGATGATGCTCACTGCTTTCTTTTCTCATTGCATGTGCTTGGTGGTGTGATTACGGTTTCTATGGGCGTCGACATGATGTTTCAAGATCCAAATGATTCCATGGTGGTTGAATGGACTGGCACGAGGATGAACTACAATCGAAATGCAATTGCATTTTGAGCTCACGAAGTAGCTGCACTGCCATGGTGGTGTGAGGCTCTACATGTTTCGTAAGGAAGAAGGTGATATGCGTGGTTCTTGTTTACGGTGCTACGGCGAGGCTACGATGGTCAACAAATTTGCACATGGCAATAACATGAAGAAGATGGTGGCTAGGGTTCGAAAGTTACAAGTTGTGTTTCTTCTTCAGTTATCACATCTGAGGCCAAATACTGACCTTTTTTGGCCTCGACCTTTTATGCCTCGGTTTTGGAATCGGGACAGAATATAAAAAATAACCCCGGCCCAATTCCCTTTTTGCACTAGTGTCATTACCACCCAACATCTCCTTATACAAACTTATCATTTCATCGAACATAGAAAAATGAGACAAGCACATGAGGAGTCTATTATAGGAAGTGAGAGAGAGCTTCAAAAGGAGTTGGTGACCCTCGGGGGCGGTATTCATTCGGTGGAGAGAGTGAGGAAGATTTGAGAGAGAAGGTTGGTGAGGGGAAGGAGCACTAGAAGAGAAGGGTTTGCGATTATGATGGTGCAAAAGAAGGAATAATTAGGATTTTCTCAATTAAGAACCATTTGCACGGATGTTGATATTCATTGCCTTTATTTTTTCAAATCCATTATCTATTATAAATGTCAACATCGATTTGTTGTGCTGGCTTACAGATGTCGACATTCGTGCCTTTTTTGTCTTGATGTCATTGTCTCTTATAGATGTCCACATCCGGTTTGTTATTTTGGTTTATGGATGTCGACATCCAATATCTTTCTCCTTTTAGTACTAGATCTCCACTTCCTTTGTAGGTTTTATTTTTTAATTTTAATTATTTGTTTATATTTGGAGGTGCAATATTTCATCGTTAAAGATAGAAGTTAGTAATTTTTTATTATAGTCACCTACTTAAAGTTGCTAGGACATTAACGTCATCTACTAAAATTGGTAATAACATTAATGCCATATATATATATATATATATATATATATATATATATATATATATATATATATATATATATATATATATATATATAAAGAATACAAGATAATTGTTTGGTGGTGCTGGATTCAAAGGAATACTCTGATAAGGATACTTTCATATGACAAAATATTTCTAGAAAAAGTAACATTAATTTTGTATGGAAATACTTGCCCATGACCTTACCAAAACTAGAGAGAAAGATCAGAAAAACACAATTCCAATAAAAATAATCTATAAACATTTTATACAATTTGTTTTCCTACCAGTAAATGGACTTATGTAATTGTAACCATAACCACACAACAACCAGTAATTGGAAATCCAATTGTCAATCATAGCTTACATAATACAAAGAAAATGTAGAGGAGATGAAAATAAAAAATACCAAACCAAATACATAATCATCTAGTGAAACCTACAATATAGATCATATATGATTTTTGAAAAAAAATTATGAAATTACTCAGTCAAATTCGGTGTAATATATCTAAATAATCACAAAACTACTTTTTAAACTTATATATAGATCAGATATGATTTTTGAAAAAAAAAACTTAGCATCCCAAATTTTATATTTTTAATTAAAGTTAGTATTAAAGTATGCAAAAATGTTTTTCTTATTTCCCTTGCTACTAAGTTACGAAAAATTGTTATTCATATAATCATAAACTATACAAAATTATATAATAAGATATATCAATATAGTTTACTTTAGTAAACTTCTAATTTATAATTTATTTAATTTTATTTTACTATTAAAATTAATGTAATAGGAGTTTAAATTTAAAAATTTAAAAATTAATTTTTAAAAGTAAATGAAAATTAATTGGGATCGAAACCCATTAAAATCAACTCATTTAAATAAAATGATTTATAAAAGATATACCACTTTTAAAAGAAAATAAAAATATTATAAAAATTAGTAAAAACGTAATATTATTTTTCTTAAATCACTATTAATTTCATAAGTTAATTCTCAGTTTTCAGTTTCAAGTAGTGGTGACTGAAGCTAATTACCTATTTTTACCCGTAATTAATGGTGATCTGTTACTCCCTATTACTGTACTACACATGTTTAAATATTTGAATATAATTAATTCTTATATTATGAGATATTATTTTAAAATATTTTTGAAATGTAATAAAATTTAATAATTAGTTATTTTACAATAAAATTTAATAATTTTTATTTTATTTATTATATTTGAAAATATAATAAAAAACTTAATAATTATTTGTTATATTATAAAATATTATTTTAGATATATTATCTTTATATATTTTGAAAATATAATAAAATTTTATAATCAGTGGTGGTTATATTACAAGCTAATATTTATAAATATTTTTAAAATATTAATATTTTAAATATATTTGATAATATAGGAGAGATATTTGCTCTTAACTCGAAGAAACAGAGTGATTAAGGGGATATTTGTTAGCTCACGCACTATAATTACCATATATAGATCAGTTTGTTAAAAAGTCCTCTGTTTGAAATTTACTGTAAATAGCAGTTTGTGTTTGTTAAAAAGTGTTGTGTTAGTTTAGTAGACAGGTTCCAAGTTCTGTAAGATTATTAATATCTTTGCCGTTCTCTTGATCAGGCATGGCGATGGCGATGGCGATGGCGATCACCGAAGAAGAAGAGGTATCATTGAAAGTTGTGGTGAACAAAGAGACGAACAAAGTGTTGTTTGCAGAAGCTAAAAAGGACTTCGTCGACGTCTTATTTAGCTTCTTAACGGTGCCTTTAGCAACTATTGTCAGACTTGTAGAAAATGAATCCACCATGGGGCCAGTTACAATAGGTTCTCTGAATTCATTCTATCATAGTGTGGCAGCTCTTGATTTCAACGGTCTGTGGGGACAGATATTCAAGCCAGCGTTATTGCGTCCACAAAACAAGGCCCAAGAATTTTGCAACTCTCTTAAGATTAACATTGATAACACTCATCCCCCTATAACTTTTTGTCCCGAGCTAGTTATCTTGAGACGTTTAGAGGATGGATTTGTGAATGATGCTGAGACTTTTGTCATCACTGATGATCTCATGGTAATACCAAATACTGTGGACTATTCAGTCTTGGCTCAAATGCAGGCTTTGGGAATCAAAGGTCCCACTTCATTGAAGGAAATTACGATGAATTTCACCAAGAAAAAGGTTCTTCCTTTACATTTAATTTCCCTACAAAACTCCTATAATTTATCACTTGCCCTAATTTTTCTCCCTATATTTGATTATCAACATTTTGTATAGGTACTTGATCTCTTGAAGTGTTCTCTCGTTTCCGAATCATGTTTGACGGATTTGCTTCTAGAAAAGAAGCCACGCATTTATAGGCCACCGTTTTTCATGGGTAGTGCCGAGAAAAATAGCAGCATCACATTCAAATTGAAGTTAGTGATAAGAAAATCAGATGGCAAAGTTTTGTATGCTCATGGGGACAAATATTTTGCAAATATGCTTTTTAGTTTGCTGGCACATCCTCTTGGAGAAGTTGCGGGTATGTTAGGAGGAGATACTTGTCTGGGCTGCATTGATGGATTATACAATAGCATAGCTGATCTGAATGAAAACTTATATTTCAAGTCAAAAGAAGCAAAGAGCATGCTTGTTGATGCTCCCACCTTCACACCGAGAAGTAATCAAGGTGTTGAGGAGGAACTGAGCATGTTTGCTGTTACAGATGATTTGGTCATAGCGCCATCATATCCCACTTCAGATATATATTTAATCTCTCGTTTTAATGTTTCTTTTCTTGATGTGAAAGAAAAGATGGTCACCATTGGGCTAGCGGAGGTAATTGTACACGTGTTTTATTTATGTCTATTTTTTATTTTTTTTTGTGTTTGAACTCTTCCTCCATTTTTATCATGATTTTTCATCGTGTGGTTGTTTTGGCGCAGTGTTTTAATATACTGAAAGCAGCATTGACTTCGACATCTGTTCTCACAATTGGTCTCGCTCACTTGTTATCTGAAGCTGCTACATCCGTCGATGTGTCTTCATTGCTTGATGCGTCTTCAGACGTGGAATCTTCATCAGACGATTCGTTATGTTCATCATACGCCACGTCTTTATAACACGATACGTGTTCATCAGGTGTCAGGTCTTGCGCTAAGGAACCAGGGTTGTTAAGAGTTTCTTAGAAAGTTTTGTGCTCCTTTTATTTTTTGATCCTTTCTTATGCTGTTTCTCCTCTGCCATTTCAATTCTTAAACACTCACTTTAAATTTCTTGTTATTCAATTTAGCGTATTCTTAAACAATAACATTTATTCGTACGTTGGATTTATGTATGCAGTACTTTTTAATTTATTGGCATTGCGTAAAATGTAGTTGTTTAATTTTGTTTCCGACATTATTTGAGCAGTTAAATTCCTCTGATAACGACATCCCAATAATTTGCTGATTATTTTTTCTCTTTTAAGTTAAAACTAGTATTTACAAGGAAGTTTGGCATGTAAAACTATTAAAACTACAAAGTTAAAATACTCCGTTAATCCTCATTTTTTATCAAAATTTCAATTTCGTCATCCTATCTTTATTAGTTTCAATTAGCTTCACATTTTTGTAAATTAGTATCAATTAGGTCTTTTCGGTTAGTATAAAACTAACACGGTTAAGTAGGTGTGACACGTGTTAATCTAATATGGTGACACATGTCAAATTATCGTATGAATCTCAATTTGGTCCTCATATTTGTTAATTTGATTTGATTTGAGTTCCAAGTTTTTCAAAAAAAAAAAATTAATTTCATGTGCTCCAAATTTAGACAAAATTTAGCTTTTACATAAATGTAATGATTGATACTTTTATTACAAGTGATATTTCTATTACATAATTTTAATAATATTTAATTTATTTAAATTTATATTTTACATTAAACTTTATTTAAATTTTATTTTAAAATTATAAATATATAGATTAATAAATTTATATTCGAAATATTTGTATAACATTCGATATCAACAATATTATAGAGTTGGCTTAAAATAACAATTTTATAAATTCAAATGTAAAATTTTAAAACAATTTTATAAAAAAATAAAATAGATATATTTAAAATTTTAATATTAAATACAATTAATATTATTAAAATATTTAATAAAATATCAATTTTAATAAAAATAATCATAACATTATATAAAAGTAAAATTTGATCTAAATTTGAAAAATTTTAAAAAAATTTGGAACTCAAATCAAATCAACAAATATGAGGACCAAATTGAGATTCATACAATAATTTGACACGTGTCACTATATTAGATTGACACGTGACACACTACGTGACACGTGGCATAAATATTTTTAAAAAAAATTCAAAAAAATTCAAAAATTCAAAAAGAAATTCAAAAACTTCAAAAAAAAAATGAGGAGTTGACACGTGATACAAAAATACGAGGACCGAATTGAGACTAATAAAAATATGAGGACCGAATTGAGACTAATAAAAATACGAAGACCGAATTGAGATTTTGGTATAAAAACAAAAACCAATGGAATATTTTAACCAAACTAAAACTTTAGAATACTAGAAATGAAGTTTCTAAAACTAAAAGTTGGGAATCTTAGAAAACAATTATTTTTTTACTATGTGAAAATATTTTCAAAATTAATTTTTTTAAATTAACACGAATCTATTTTTAGATTACCGGATGTTGGTTTAGAGATGATTCGGTTAAAAAAATAGACAAATTGTTTATTTCAAATTTAAGATTTAGGTTGTGAGCAATAATTGTTGAATTACTAGTCAGACTTAACCCGAAATATTAGACCATGAAATATATTCTTTGAAATTTGAAGTGTTGTTATTATAATTTATTCTATATTTTATGGGCTGTAAGGCCCACTTTATTTCTTAACTTTATTTTTTAAGGTTGTCCCAAACAGTTGGGCCTAAGGGCTGGCTCAAAGGGGAAAAGGAGACCCTAAGTCTGCCCTCACACTTCCATTCCTCTTACTCTTCAGATTTTCGCAGCCGTCAAACTCCCTCTTTTTCGCAACAGGAAGCTCTGTTAGGGTTTGATCCCAGCTCCTGGACAAGGCAGCTCTAAACTCAGCTCTGCTCCATGTAAGTTAATCTCGAGGTCGTGCTTCCCACTCTCTAGGCATCCTTTCTTTTGTTGATCACAGTAGGGACTTTGTAGTAATCTCGTTCTTGTTCTGCTCCCCTTCGTTTTCAGCTAACTCTAGGAACTGTGGTGCTCTTTGTATGCGTGTCGGAACTTCCCGCTAGCTCGTTTCCAGGTAAGGGAAGTTAGGGTTTACGATTTACTTATGTTCTTCGCATGTTTTTCTGAGTTTAAGTTATGTTCTTGAGGTGTGCTCGTGATTTGATTGTTTGATATTGGTAAAAATGTGGTTTCGATGTGGTTTCTGCGTTCTGCATGAGATAACAATGGCGAGCACTGGTTTTCTCGCCCAAGCAAGCTTGCCTCGCCTAGGCGAGATCAGTAGAGGCTTGCCCAGGATCTGCTGCTCGATCTGTCGCTTAGACGAGGAGTTTTATTTTTAAGCGAGGAGTGGTCTCGCCTAGGCGAGAAGGGACTCACCTGAGCGCGACCTCGCAGAGTCTGGTGCTCCCTTGCTCGAGTCCTCGCCTAGGCGAGACGAGGCTCGCCTGAGCGAGAGTACCCCCTCGCCTGAGTGAACCCTGTTAGCTTGAGCGAGGCCGCGGGCAGGTTTTGATGTTATTGTTGAATGGTTCACTGATCTGTGGCTGGCTTTTCTGACCTAAATGCTTTACTAGAAGGTTGTGTGATGATGCCATGATTAATATATGAGTTTGATATGGAAATGGTATGTTGTTTTATTGGGTATGAATCAGAAAGCATGAGTTGTATGATTTATTATTTATACATGATATTAATGTTATGAGAAATTCTTGATTTGGTGGGTGGAACATGTATAAAGTATGGGTAAGGCATAATTCCATGACTCTTGTAGTGAGAGGTCTTGGTGGCGCCTCATCTGTTGGACGTAATCCCATGGACCCTCTTAAAGGGAGTTCCTGGTGGTGCCTCAACAAAAGGACGTAATTTCACGGGGGGTCGTGGTGGTGCCTCAGGGCCAGGGCGTAATTCCACGAAGGTCACGTGGTGGTGCCTTTTGTAAGGGTATAATTTCGCAAAGGCCTCGCGGTGATGCCTCATTTCTAGGACATAATTCCACTGCCACGTGGTGGTGCCTCATTATGCGTATCCGGATAGTCAAGTCTTGGGAGTCTTAAATGATGTTGGTAATCCATGTGTGAATGTCTGTTATTCATGTTTGACTATGAGATTTGCATGTTGACTATTGTGACATAAAATTTCTTTACTCTAGCTTACCCTGTTTGCGTGTTTAGTTGTCTTGTTTGTGGTTCTTTTCCTATTGCGATGATCATCGATTTTATTGATGTGAGCAGATGGGAGAACCACTGGCAGTGGTAATGATGATAGGAATGCTACAGCTTGATGGACTGGACGAGTATTGGGCCCACTCTAGGGCCCATCACTAAAGAATTTTTTTTAGCTATGCTTTCTTGTCTGTACCAGACTTATTGCTATTAGTTCGCTAGTATTCTTATGTTTTGGGTCGTGTGGGGTCTCTTTTATATATATGGATATGTTGGGGTACGAAGTATTTCATATCCCAAATCTTCGTACCCTCTGGATATTATGTATGTGGCGTTTTTATTAAATGGGTTTTATCTATTTAATTGGGACGTTACATGAGCAACCTTTGAACCTAAATTTACATAAGTCCCAGTTAACATTTATAACAATTGTGTCCATATTTCAAAATTTCAATTTTACCTTTTAAAATATAATATTATTTATTAAATTTTTGAAAATTGACCGTTAATTTTATAAATTTGTTATAAAATGGTCTATTTTTGTTTCTTCTCTTTTTCTATATTTATCAATCGTTATTCTCTCATCTTTTCTGAAATATTTCATTTTATTTTTAATAAATATAATTTTATTTTATATGTTAACTTAATAACATTACAATATCATCACCTACCAATATAATATCATACATATGTAAAAAAATGCGTACACACAGGCGTAATAGCGTCTGTGTTTATGTAGTTTTCTAAAATAAAGAATAATCATGTGGGTGAAATGAATCATTTGATGTATAACAACTACAAAAACAATATATCATTCACAATTACAAAACATATTATTTCCAACTACTATTTCATTCTACTATCTCCATAATTTTTTTATCTTTCATCAATTATTCTTTTTACAACCTCAACATACTAAGAGTGGTGTCAGAGCTATATTGGGTCTTCTATTTGATGTAGATAAAATTTTCAACTATATATATATAAAAAAAAAAAACTATAACTCCATTCTATACTACTTCTCTTGGAACACAATAGAAAAAAAAATTCAAGAAAGTGATGGGATACACAGTTAAATTTCATTATCTCTAATATAAGAGTTTAAATTAATAAAAATGAAAGAACTTGATATCATTAAAAACTACTATTATAAAATAAGAGAAATAGTTAATTAGATAAGAACCTATGAGAAAAATATTCTAGACAAAAAATTGTTGAAAAAAATTTAATTTTTTTTTTTTCCAAAAAGATGTAATCGCAAGCGCGATTAACAAAAAAAATTAACCACATTATAAGTAACACAATTAAAACTTTCGAACAAATATTGAAAAAGACGTGAAGAAGACTCCATCAAAGTTAAAGTTACGATCCACTTTAGAAGATAATTTTTATTAGAAAAAAGAATATAGAACAAAACACTTTTGTCATGAAAATTGTTGAAAATTGTTGGAGCAAATCACCTAAAAGTCTAATTCCCGCTGATAGAGTTAAAGGTTATAGGAACAAATCGCCTAGAAGTGTAATTGTTTTGATAGATTTAGATTGTGAGCAATAGTTGTTGAATTAGTGGTCACACTTAACCCGAAATATTAGACCATGAACCATAATTGAAGTTTTATCTAATCTCTTTTGTCATGATAGTACAACATAATTAATCAAGTTCATTACTTATGTAAAATATATGAATTATGAATTAGGCAATTGTTTATGCCCCGGGACTTCTCGTCTAAAGTAACAATTCAATAGAGAAATATATATATATATATATATATATATATATATATATATATATATATATATATATATATATATATATATATGATTTCTTCTTCTTAATCAAACTTGTTAATATATGTGATTCGTTGTTATACGCATTAAAGTAGAATTTCTAATACATCTAAATAATCACAGTGCCAAAATCTCGTGGAAAATAAATTCGTTGGACGACAAACAATACTGCTATCAATTTTCTTTAACAGAAGTAATATAACTTTTTTCTCAAGTTAAGTCATGATCCTCGTGCATTTTCGTTGTTAATCATAAACTAATGACGATAAAATAGGTCAATTTATCCCTTTTGATCCATTCTATTTATCTGATTGTCAAAGATAAAACATGATTCACTTGTTTAAGTAATTAGTCATCATGATTGTAGGTTGACTCGCTACAACTTTTAAAAAATCAAGTAATTTAATGCCTCTCATTTCACAACACTTACATAAATTTAGTTAGAGGCCATTTATAAAAAATAAAAGAATAATGTATTTGAAAATCAAAGTGAGAGAAAAAAACGCACACAAAATTTTAAAAATACTATATAAGCAAAGTTAAAAAAAAAAAAAAAAAAAAAAAAAAAAAAAAAAAATATATAAAAAAAAAAAAAAAAAAAAAATAAAAAAAAAAAAAAAAAAACTGAAGAAAACCAAAATTATATTTAATTAGAACTTAATTTTATTGAAAGGTTGAAATAAAAATAATCTGTTAGGTTGGTAAACTTACTTAAGTCTCTATATAGATTTACAAGTCATTTTATAATTACTATCACAAAATAACTTTTTAAACATATTTAGGTCAGATATGATTTTTGGAAAAGAAAAAAACTTGCAGCATAAATTAGTCTTAAACTTTATAATTTCAACAAAGTTTTGTATATTAAGCTGACCAAAAGCCTTTCGCCAGTTTGGAAATTTTTACTTAAAACTAATATTTTAATAAATTAGTTACTAGTTTATTTGATTGCCTTATAAACTAATTTGATTAAGATAAACAGTTGTTTAATAAGATATGTCAAACTAGTATACTCTTCCGATCTTAATTATGTCTATACAATATCGTCAGGTCAGGATCAATTATTATACTTGAGATCTTATTCATTTTACCTATAGAATTCCTATTGAAATTTTGTTTATCTTAAAAAGAATTTAAAAAAAAATGTGTACAGTTTGAAAAGTGATTCACAAAAAAATTGATTAAAAACCATTACAATTCGATAAAAAAATAGTACAGCTTGAAAACACGTTAAGATATATAATTCAAATCATAACTTAATACAGTTTTACATAACAAGAAATAGTTTAATTCAATTTTTATAAACTAACTTTTAATTCAGTTCAAACAAACTATTTTTTCTTCCGTATAGTACATCTACTTATTTTTGCCAACCCTATATTTACCTTCCCTAAATGTTATATATATATATATATATATATATATATATATATATATATATATATATATATATATATATATAATTGAATCATATAATATAATATATAATCAAATAATTTATACCAGAAATCATATCTTTTATTTATTTTGATATCTTTTATACATTTTAGCCGACTCCAAAAGTAACTATAAATACAATTTAATTATAGAGGAAGTCACACAATTCTCAAACCTTTTCCTATATATTACAAATGAATCTCCTTTTTAATCTTTACTATAGTTTGACGGTCAACATTCTTACTCTATCTCCAAAAACGCTTTTCTAGTAAGAATACTTACTTTAATACACTTTTAATTAATAATATATTCAATTTTATTTTATTATTATCTTTTATTTATTTATTATTGTTTAGCATTACACATGATGAAATTTGTAGGAAAAAAATTTGAGGTAAATAGTTTAAATAAGAAATAAAAAATTAAAAAGCAAATGAAAATTAATTTTGATTGATACTCATTAAATCAGATAGCTTAAATAAAATGATTTATAAATGTAATTATATTTTAAAAATCTAAAAGTATCTAAAGTACCCTTTTATATAGCATACTATAAATAAAATAATATACAAAAAATGATGAAACTTTTGAATTTGAATGTTTTGGTTTGAGGCTACACCGTTATAAATATAAGTACTGAAATCGTCTGTTTCAGTTCTGTTTTTCCTCTTTAACGTTGGCTTGTTTCTAGCATGGCTACTACTCCTCAAGCAGAGGTGGGAGTGCCATTGAAACTTGTGGTGAACAAAGAGACGAACAAAGTGTTATTTGCGGAAGCTAGAAAAGACTTTGTAGATGTCTTATTTAGCTTTTTAACGCTGCCTTTAGGAACCATTGCCAGACTCGTAGGAAATGAGTCCAACATTGGACCAGTCAAAATAGGTTCTCTGAATTCTCTCTATCACAGTGTGGCAGCTCTTGACGACAACTGTTTGACCGCACAGGCATATAAGGAAAGGCTATTGCGTCCATGGAACATGGCCGAAGATTTTTGCAACACTCTTAAGCTTAACATTGATGACACTCCGCTAAAACAATACTTTGTCTGTAACAACTTTTGTGCCCATACTTGCAGTGCCATTATGCGTTGCACATCAAATTCTGTTTGTAGCTGCGGCAGAGCTGTCAACCAGACAGTTTTCTTGAAAAGTTCAGCCAATGGATTTGTCAATGATGATGCCATATTTGTCATCACTGATGATCTCATTGTAATGCCAAACTCTATGGATTATTTGAGCTTTGCACTAGTCTTGAAGTTGGGAATAAAATTTCCCAGTTCACTGAAGGAAATTACAGTGAATGTCACCACCAAAAAGGTTCTTCATTTACATTTAATTTCGCTAATTTACACTTATTTTATTTTAGTTCTACTGTTTCACCTTATATTTGAATATCAATATTTTGTACAGGTAGTGGATTTGTTGAAGTGTTCTATGCTTTCCAAATCATGTTTGACAGATTTGTTTCTAGAAAAGAAACCAGTCATTCAGAAGCCAACGTTTGTCTCATGTAGTGTTGAGAACAACAGTAACATCAATATCAAATTGAAGTTAGTTATAAGAAAATCAGATGGCAAAATTTTGTATGCTCTAGGGGAGAAAGATTTTGCAGACATGCTTTTAAGTTTTCTGAACTTTCCGTTGGGAGGAGTTATACAAAAGTTGGGAGGAAATTGTTCTGTGGGCAGCATCGATGGATTATACGAGAGCGTAACTGATATGAGTGAAAACCTATATTTCATGTCAAAAGTAGCGAAGAACAGGCTTGTTGATCCTCACTTGCTCCCATTGTTCAAATCTAGCGCGCAGATTTTAGCCGCTGTTAATGAAGAGGATCTAAAATATTTGTTATATTATAGTAATAAGGAAGCGAAATTTCTTGTTCAGTTTTTAAGAAGCTGTGAGGGCGTGCCTGATGGTGGAAATTATCTTGGATTAATGTCGCTGACTGATTCTGAATCAGCAACAGAAAGTATTGTGAAGGGATCAAGAATGTTCGTTGTTACAGATGATTTGGTGGTAGCACCGTCATCACCTATTTCAGATTTAAATATAATCATCCGTTTGAATACTTCTTTCCTTGATCTGAAAGAGAAGGATGTTACCATTGGACTCATGGAGGTAATTGTACTTTTATTTTTTACATTTTGTTTGAATATTTATCATGAAATTTCTCATCGTACAGTGATTTGGTGCAGTGTCTGAATATATTGAAAGCATCTTTGACATCAACTTCTGCCCTCACAGTTGGCCTCGGTCACTTGATATCTGAAGTAAAGGAAGGAAAATGAGAGTTCTGGTATTTTTCAAGATATGCGCACTGCATAAAAAAAAGTTCCGTTGTTTAATTTATTTTATTTCCGAATTATAAAGTTTTGGAAGCTGGAATATCATAATATATCCGAAAGATGGGGTTTGAATGTGAACATACAGATTTGTTATTTTTAGTTTATATTTATTCATATCTCTAAATAAAAAGCTACGAGTAATTGAACAAATCATGAAATATATTTTAATATATGTTAGTGTTCAATCAATTTCAATTTGTCATATTGTTAATATCTATACGTTGATTATTTTTATAAAATATTAGAAGTTAAATAAAAATTTCCTTTTTCTTAATTTTTTTTTCGTGACCTATGTTATAGGGTACGTATTATTATGTTTTTCAAAAACTATTAGAATAATACATTTCAAATTATTAAGGTTCTGTTATCGTAGAATAATTTTCTTTTTTAATTTTATGAAATTTAAAGTGTCGTTATTATAAAAGAGCATCACAAGAGTATGTTATACGAAGTACTCGTATCAAGAATAAGATATTTGATAGATATGATCTTAGTATTTCGGCCCTCACCGAATGTGGTGTACAAATCTATGTACCTTCGAGTTTCGACTTTCTCCAGAAAATCCAACGATCTCATCAACGTAGGGATGCATCTTGTCTTCGGAGATTTGTAATTTCTTGAAGGTCTCCCAATAGAGTATATCCATTGAGCTTCCATGGTCTACTAATACCTTCTTGATCACAAAACACTTGATTTCAACTTTTATCACCATCGGGTCATCTTGTTTGGGGTCTACTGCCTTGAAATCTTCATTGGTGAAAGTTATCGACGATATGAACCTTTGCATGGTTGTAAACACCGCATTGACAAATTGCATCGTCCTAAGATGTTTCTTCCTTGTTGTCATCGAGGATCCTCCTCCTCCTCCTAATCCTCTTGTGATGGTGTTGATAGTTCCTCTTAGTAGAGGTCTATTATCTAGTTGGGACTCTCTTCGTTGTCTGAATTATCTTGTCTCCTCTTAGCATTTTGACCATTCTTATTGTCTCGATGTTTATGGTAGTCTCCTTTTCACTGCCCGTGACGTGGGAGTTTTCGCTAGTAAGTCCCTCGTGACACAAAACATCTTAGATGTCTAGCTTGGATCAACTCCTCAATCTTAACTGGCAGAGTGGTGCACTCTTCAGTAATATGGCAAGTATTTATGTGATACTGACGCTGTCGGTTGGGATCAACATTTTGATGGGGAATTCACTCTCCTTGGGGAATGAGGAGGTCAACATGCAATGCCTCCTCCAAAGCTCGAGCTTTGGGTGCATTGAGAGGTGTGTACCGAGTAAATTTTGGTGCCCTAGGTATTGAAGGTCTTTGATTCGCTTTGTACACGCTATCCTTGTCGGATTTCCTATCAGGTAGGCTTTTAGCTTCAGTTTTGTTCGTGAGCTATGCATTTCTTCCATTTGCATATATTTGGTAGCTCTCTGTTGTAGCTTACTCATGCTTGTGGCGGCCCTCTTGCATACATTGTTCACGAAGGGCCCTGGTCACAACAAAGTGACTATTTGGTGAAGGGCCACATTTGAACTAAGGTTAGGAATGTCAAACGCCATTTTCCCGAAGCGCTCCATGAACACCCGCATTGATTCTCCCTTTTTCTATTTCGTGTTGTTTAACGCTAAAGAGGTGAGATGGTGTGGCTTACTGGTAGCGAACTGTGTTTCGAACTGGGATGTTAAAGTGTCAAAGCAATCTATGGAGTGTGGAGGAGCTTGATGAACTAGGTTTTATATTTTATTGTTATTTTATTTGATATTTTAGGTTTTATTCAATAAAAGTGGAAAGATAGATGTATAAATTATATTTTACAAATAAGTGAAAATCTTAGAGATTATCAAATATTATCAACAGTATCAGAAATCTACAAAGTTGGTTACTTAAATTACAAGTCAGAATATTTGAAGAATATCTTAAAGATATTGAGTCAAAAGATTAAAAGATATATATATATATATATATATATATATATATATATATATATATATATATATATATATATATCCAAGATATACAAGATATTAAAAGGTTAAGTACAAAGTTGTAGGTCTAGTCCAATTTGAAATATCTATAAATAAGGGGTTTGACAAAGGTGAAACCAACCCTCCTAGGAAATAAACACCCCTTTGGGGGAGAGAAGGAAAAAGACACACTTAGGAGAGAGAGAAACTTAATATCTATACATTTGAAGGTAGAAGGTCATTCTCAAGGATGGAGGCATTCAATTTCAACACCAGTCTAGTATTTCGTATGCCTAGGATTAGCTAAATTTCAATTTCAATTTCAATTTCAAGACCAGTTGGGTGTAATGTATTCTTAATTCTATGTTAATTTCACTAATCAATATAATTCTTTTCCATCACTCTTGTGTTCTATTCTTGCTTTAACTACATAATAATTATTGATTGCATATTTGTGGGTATCTAATCATTAGACACGAAATTAGAACCTAGACTAGAATATACAACTAATTGATTATGCATCTAGACATAGAGTACATCATTGGTCATTTATAACATCAAATAATTGATCATTAATGTGAACTCTTAATAAGGAAATGTTTAAGACATTAGGGTTCTTATTAAAGTTTAGACTTGCTGCTAATTACATTAGGGCTTGTTACATAATGTGAGTGCTAGAGTAGGAATTTGAAGAATATTGTTTGGTGTTTATGCTTTTAATTGGATCTTGTAACCCAATCCCAATGAAGCTTTTATCTGATATTTTTCTCAATCAAGCTATTTGTTTCCATTGTGCCAAATTGTTTATATTTTACATCTTAATTCTACAATTATTTTCCTTTAAACCAAATTTTTTTGTTCTTTGTGCCTTTATTAGTAAATCCATTAAATTTAAATCACATTAGTCCCTATGAGATACGATATCTAGACTTGTCCACTTTATTACTTATATGATTTCGTACACTTGCCAAACACGTAACAAGTTGAGGGTAGTGTTTGTAGTGAGATCGGGAAGACCTTACAAAATAGGGCATCATTAGTCGAATACAATACTTGAACAAAATAGTGCTAGCATTATATTGCTTCATGTGGAGAGCTTTCCATCCCGAGAGAAGGGGTGTGTCCATTATACAATCTACGAAGGGGTGCCTTCGCATGTTTGTGGTGGTGGCGGATGTGTTATTGGTATCAAAGGTACGCTTGCTAGTTGTATAGTTGTAGGACCCGTAAAATTTAATTAATTAAATAATTAATTAATTAATTAATGCAAGTAGTGGGAGCCTTTATGCCATTAAATGTTGATTGTTTTGACACGAAAAAGTTCTAACTCAAATGATTGAGAGTACTTGATTTTGTGAGAGAACTTGTGTTCAAGTTCTATGTATGTCATTTATGGCTTATTTAATTGATTATTATTTTAATAATATGTTTGATCAAAATCTTAGTAGTCACAAACCAACTCGGGTGCAATTTTATATACATATCTATACACAAATACTTCAATATGGATTACGTATCTGTATTTGATACGTATTCGTGTCCGATATTTGAGGATATTTTATTAATATTTAACAATAAAAAATCTAGTTTACAAAGCAGTAATACTTTTATGATGATAATAATTTATAAATTTTTTATATTGACAACTTTAATATATATGGTTTTCATTTGGATTTACCCAACAATTATCATATATTTATGACTTTTTTAAGAATTATTCTACATTTTTCAATATACATATATCAAGTGTCGTATCTTATTATTTTCAAAATAAAGGTATCGACGTATCGGATACTTATCGTATCTGATACATGTATCGTATCTATGCATATACATTTTAAGTTAGTAGAAGAGTTCATTTTTCATGATGTTGAATTTTAGATTTATTTAATAATTAAGACTTTTGTTTGCGTAAAATTATTAAAATTATTAAGTTTTGAATTTATTTAATAATTATAATTTTCATTTGATATCAAATAATAAGATCTAAAATATTAGTATCTTAATAATTTTTTATTATTTTATCTTTTAAAATTTATAATTACTTTTAAATTTAATTTATTATTTATATAAAAAATTATTTATAATAAATAAAGTTGTAAAAACAATTTATTTTACATTTACTTTCTTAATAATTTTATTAAGATAAGAAGGTGGGTAACTTATATCAAACTAGTTTACTCTAGTAAACTTCTAATTTATAATTAATTTTATTATTATCCTCTTTAATCTTTTATTTGTTATTATTTATAATTACACATAATAAATTTTGCAAGAAAAGAAAATTAATGTAATAGTAACTTAAATTAAAAAACTTAAAATTTTTAAAGTAAGTAAAAACTAATTGTGATTAATACTCATTAAATAAACTAATTTGATAAAACTATTAAAAATATAATTATATTTAAAAAAATCAAAAATACAATCACATAAGTATATTCAATCACTTGTAATTAAATAAATTTATTTATTTTTCTTATAACCATTTCCACATTCGAAATAGTTTGACAAGAAGACCCTAAATATATTTTTTTTCTTGAGAGAGTAAAATCATATATTTTATTCAAAAGTTTAAATATTATTTTGGTCTCTGCTTTGGTTTTATTTGTTCAATTTTGTCTTTTTTTTTGTATGTTTAATTTGGTCATTAATTTTTAAAATTGTGTTCAATTTGGTTCTTTTGCTTGACATTATTTAAATTGATAATGATGCACTGTACAAGATGACATTGTTTGTGTTACGTGGATCATTTATGATTACGTGGCTCGCTTTATTGTCATAGTGTATAATGTGACTTGTAAATCAACCTCCACTTCGTCACCTTTATTGCCCTCTTTGTCTTCTACAACACAATTGACATGACTATTATCTCTCCTCTCTAAAAGTCCATGACAATAGCCAACAACTTTTTTTAAATCATTATCTAGTAATTGTGGCTCATCCACGTCATGGACCACAAACAAGTAAACTTTGCCACAATAATTGGCCATTTTCATCATATTAAGTGCACTTTTGTCATGATACAATTGGTGCAACACATTTCCAATAGAATAAAACAAATCCTAGACATTGGGGTTTTATAAAAAACATGTGTTTTTGGAACTTGTAATTTTTATTTACTAGTTGGTTTTGGATTTCGAGATTGTAATAAATTGTTTACGACTTATTTTTTTATTTACCGCCATTGAGGATTTTAAAGTTTCCCGCGTTTTGGAAATAATAATTATGTTCAAATTTATTTTCAATTATAATTTTCTTTATTATGTAATATCCGACTAGTATGTTACACCGTGAACCATTGGAGGCGGCGACAACATCAATGTGTGATGGCAGTGACAACGTCAACGGTGTGACAACAACGACACTTCCATGTTTATGGTTGATGGTTCAACCTTATTGACGGTAACGACGTGGTTCGAAGTGTAGCGACAACAAGGTTTTCGTGTTGGTGAGAGTGGTTTGTGGTTGATGGAGGGGATGTGAGAAATGGAGAAGATGAACAATCTGGACGCACATTCAGGCGTGAGAGGGAAGAAAAGAAAGGGTTTTGCAAGTTAGTGAAGCCAAAATATTAGAGTGGTTCTCGACATAACCAATCTAATATTAAATCTGATATATATTTTTGAATTAAAAATGACATATTAGAACAGTTCTCCTCACAACCAAACTAATATAGGAATATTAGATCGATTCTCTTCATAACCAATCTAATATAAGAATATTAGATCGGTTCTCCTCACAACCGGTCTAATACACTTCACAATATTTACAAAATTTGTCACCATGTTTTCTATTAAATCGGTTTCACTACAACCAATCTAAAATCATTGGCTTGCACTGGTGCTAGAAGTACGAAAATAATATGTAATAAATTTAATTGATGTAATAAAATAAATTTATTATATAAATATATTTAGAAAATTATTTAATGTAAGAATAAATTTGGTTTATATATATATATATATATATATATATATATATATATATATAAAAAATATATTTTCGAAAATGGAAATTAAAGTTAAAATAAAATTAAAACTAAAATGCAAAATTGTTATAATTTTAGTGAATAAAAAATTATATTTCAAAAGAAAAGCCTACAAAAAGATATAAAAAAATATTAAACTTATTAATTTTATTTTATTTCTTTATTTTAATATAGGCTCAAATATACATTTGGTCCTTATTTTTGTTGATTTTATTCAATTTGATCCCTATTTTCGTTTTATGTTCAATTAGGTCTTAATTTGCGTCAACTTGTGGTCAATTTGGTCCTTTTCACTAACGTTGTTTAAATAGTTAACGTTTTTGAATAGTACATGCCATATGTAAGCTCCTGTTTTTTTTTTGTTTTTTTTAATTTTTTAATTTTTTAATTTTTTTAATTTCAAAAAAATGGTCCACGTGTCAAGTCACAATTGTGCCACGTGCCAATTTGTGGTAGTATTATTTTTTTTTTGTTCAATTTATTTCCTATATTTGTTATTTTTGTTCAATTTAGTCCCATTTTTTGTTAAAATAAACCAATTTTGTCCCTTTCAAATTGTAAAGCCCATTTATTTCTCTGTCCTAATAGCTAAGGGACTGCCTCAATTTGTTGGGTCTAAGGCCAGCCTAGGAAGTGCCCAAAATCACCTAAACCAACCCTAACACCTCATTCTGCTAATTTTCAAAGAAGATTGTTCCCCTACCCCCTTGCAGTTGAACGTAGAGCTCTGCTAGGGCATCCCCTGAGCAACCGCTGTTTCACTCTAAGGTCTCATTCGGGTAAGTTAAACTTAGACTTTACCTTTCCCTTTCCATTCCTGTGCCTTAGTCTATGTTTGAGTCAAATCTAAAACAATATGCTTAGTAATACATTTGTTTTCCAGTTTTACTGCACTAGTTTGAGTCGCCGTATTTTCCCCTCTTCTCAGTGAACTTCAGTGCTCCCACTCAAGGTAAGGGAAGCTAGCGTTTTCTGTTCTTTTAAGTACTTTGTTGCTTGGTTTGCTTCTGTTTCATGAGTATATGTTTGTATGCTGTTTGGGTTCGCATGGAAATGGTTTGAACGATGTATTTTGGTTGGGTGTGCTGTCATGTATGCGTGAACAGGGGCGAGAGCTGATATTTTCGCCCAAGCGAGCTCGTCTCGCCTAGGCGAGAATAGCAGAAGCTCGCCCAAACTTTTTTGCTCGAACCTTCGCCCAGGCGAGGGGTTGCATTTTGAGCGACGGACTGTCTCACTCAGGCGAGATAGCCTCGCCTAAGCGAGAATCCGCGAAATTGCCCAAAGTCACTGTCATAGTCTCACCTAAGCGAGAGTCTGCAGCTTAAGCGAGAGTACTCCTCTTGCTTGAGCGAGGACTCCCAACTTGAGCGAGACCTAGCTTGGGTTTTTGCTATGCTTCGTTTCATGAATGTTGTTGGTTGTTTGATTGGCTGGTCCATTGATTTATTTTATAAAGGGGATGGATATGCATGTACTATGTATGTTATGGGTGGGAACTAATGAATTTGTAATGAGCTTGGCATGAGATATGATTGATGGTTGGCCATGTATACTAAATGATATGCTAATGGTATGCATAGGAACTTCATGATTGGTTGATAATGTATGAGTAAGGTTTGTGTAGGACGTAATCCCATGACCCTTGTAGAGGGGCTTGTGGTGGTGCCTCATCGTATGGACATAATTCCGTGGGCCCTTCTAGGGGGAGTTCACGGTGGTGCCTCAACTATTGGACCTAATTCTATGAACCTCGAGGTGAGAGTTCACGGTGGTGCCTCGAGATCAGGACGTAATTCCACGAGGGTAACGTGGTGGTGCCTCAAGGCCAGGACGTAATTCCACGAAGGCCACATGGTTGTGCCTCTTGTAAGGGTGTAATTCTGTGAAGGCCTCGTGGTGACGCCTCACTGCTAGGACATAATTCCACTGTCTCGTGGTGGTGCCTCATCAGGCGTATCCGGATAGTCTAGTGTTGGAGTTTTAAATGGTTTGGTATGTCATGTGTGGTTTCCCAATATTTATGCTTGAATATGTAATCGTATGTTGAGTGTATGATATGAGAACCTTTTTCACTAGCTTACCCTTTGCTTGTTTGCATGATTGTATGTGGTTTCCACCTTTGCGGTGATCATCAACCTTATTGATGTGAGCAGATGTGAGAACCTCTGGCAGTGGTAATAATAATAGAGATGTTGTAGTTTGATGAATCTTGGACGACTATCAGGCTCACTTTGGGGGCCACTGCTTTTGGAGTTTAGTAGTAGTAGTTTCTCTCGCTCTTGGCGAGATTTTGTACCTCGTTTAGGCCTGTAGAGCCTCTTCCTTTTGTTATGGATATGTTGGGGTACTGTGTACGTTATATTCCGTTTTTCTGCACTCTCTGGATATATATATATATATATATATATATATATATATATATATATATATATATATATATTTTTTTTTTTTATTTAATAATTTTTTATAT
>Ga0214544_1003497_pt1 | contig 32392 bp, 18 predicted proteins | sample CNSS3metaG_FD_160074 | JGI IMG/M metagenome (GOLD analysis project Ga0214544, IMG submission 160074) | Root nodule microbial communities from cowpea collected in UCLA plant growth center, Los Angeles, California, USA - CNSS3 | ecosystem: Host-associated > Plants > Roots > Nodule | place: USA...
ATATATAATGATCAATAACACTTATAAGAAAAAAAAATGAAAAATATAAAATCAAATTAAAAGATTACATACATTTGAAGCATTATAGATAAGTTCACGAAGGAATATTTCTTTATTAGAATAAAAGGTCTTGTTCATTAGGCTCAACACCTTGCTCATCTTGCCCGATCGTACAAACATCTCATCGTTGGCCATTACAATTGGTTTGGAATAATGATAAACCAAATGGAGCCAATTCAACAAATCAAATCCACTCATAACTAGATTTATATTCGATTATAAAAACCACTAAATTTTAATCTCTTAATAGAAAACTATCATACACTCTTACTTTTATTATCTAATGCAAACATCTAATCATTGACCATTACAATTGGTTTGAAATAATAACCAACCAAATCCATGCAATTCAACAAAACAGAACCACTCATAACCATTTTTATATCCATTTATCACAACTGCCAAGTTTTAGTTTTCTAAAAGAAAAACATCATACACTTTTACTTTTTATTATTTAATTTAAAAAACATTAAGTATTTCTTAATATTAATTAATTTTAAAAGTTATTAATAAAGCATTATCATGATCACTTTCTTTTTTTCTTAAATGTTTTTTTTTAATTTTGAAATTTTAATTTTGAAATATTATTTAACTTTGTTTCAAGTGTTTAATTAAGTCATTATAGAATATGAGCTCGTGTAATGCACAGATATTTGATCTTATTATTGCAGGAACGTTTTTGACTTTCTATAATGCTCTCCTAAAAGCTTAATGAATCTTTATTAATGTAGTTTCTTTTCTTGTTTGTGTATTTCTATTACTTGTGATTTATTGTTTTCAAAACAAACTCCACGAAGAGATAAATGTTGTGAAATGAGGATGGGATGCTCAAGTTCTTGGTGAAGCCTCTCATAAGTTCAGATTTTTGCTTGCAAGTAAAATGTCTTTGTTCAAATCATTAATAGGATTTTCCATAATATTGTAATTTATGGAAATCCATAATATTTCTAGCTGCTTATTTTGTTATTAATGGTGAATGATGGAACAATGTAATACATGAGAATTATGAATTACTAACTTCCTTGCCAACATTGTAGGGTGATGAATGTAAGTACCCTTGTTCTCGTCTAATCAATCCGACAAATTTAGTTAGCTCTATCAAAACATACTTTTTTTATTCTTTGCATTTTAAATGAAAATTGAGCTTTCTGAAATGAAAATTAATTTGAAGCCTTTCCTGCTTTTCTTCTCTAGCTGTTTGTTAAAGGGTGTATTGTCCTCATTTATACGTACTTCTTAAGTTAATCATTGTTGGTCTCTTTTGTTTTGGATTCAGCAATTCAAGCTCTTTTTGAATGTTTGGGTTTGTTAAAGACTTATGTCGTTCTATTGTACCTTATAAGACTAAAGAAAATTAGGAAAGGAAATAATACATGAATACCAAGTTCCTCACTAGCAAACATACCTCACCTCTCTGTTAAGACAAAATGTGCAGAAAATAACTTTGGAGTTCAGGCACAAATCTGAAAATAAATTAGTTGGAACATATTATGGAGAAGATAGTGGAAGTGGTTGAAGGCTTGAAGTTTGTGTATATGTGTATTTACTTCTGTGATGATTGGTATATTTCTTAGTTGGAACGTGGTTGAAGGCTTGAATTTGTTAAAATAATGCTAGAAAAATTATGAGTATACTTAATACCAAGGTCCAAATTAATGTTCTATCTATATGGTATCCCTTTTTCGTTGTCTCACAGTTCTTTATCAAGCATTATTTACTATAGGATAAACTTCGGAATTCACAAAAATATTCCTCAAATAAGGAATGAGATTTATGTTATTTAGTGAGTTTGATATTTGGCTGTGTTGGCATAATGCATAAAAAACCTTTTCTCTTTGATTTCTTAATATCAATTTTCATTTTTTACAGCCTCAATATTACTGGATAGGAAACAATGTATAATTTGGTTTCCTGGCTACTGCAAGATATATTCATTCCACTTTCTAGTGTTCACTCTATTCTTTTGTTTTCTTTCCTCACTAGGAGCTTTTAAATATTAGATATTGTATACAGGTTAATCATTTCTTAACACTACTAAAATATTTAATTTTAACGAAGGTTTACCTGATATTTATGTCCTTCAAATTTTTTTATGTGAAAACATAAATAACACCTAAAAGAACTTTTATACAATGAGACTCTTTATGAAGTTTGATTGAAAACTACTGCATATTGAGAATAAATGTAGAACTGAAAATGGTTAAAGAATATTTTTAGTAGTATATCACAAATTAATAATCTTAATACGTGATACAATATTAGTTAACTTTTTAGTATTTCTCCTAATGCCACTTTATACACATTCAACTAAATATATATATATATATATATATATTAATTGAATGTGTATAATATTCTACTTTTTTGTGTAATATTTTACAAATACATATATAAGAGATAACTTTGACAATTATCTCATATTTTACCATCATGTCCACATATATATGATAACTACTATGTACTTTGTCTTTGTGTTCTGTTTCTCTAAAATGATAAATCATCATTGTTTATATATTTTATACTAGTTTCTTAAACAGTGGTTAACTATCTAATCAAACCTTTTTGTCAGGAATGCTGAAAAGTTTGGAAAGATCTTCAGCCAAGAAAACATGTAATCAAATAAATTCCATAGAAGGTGGGTTCATGTGGTAGTTATTATAAGTTAGCATTGGGTGAAATATGAAATATATTTGAAGATTTTTTGTCATAAATTACTTACCTTCATATACTTCATACAACGAGTTTGCTCGAGATAAAAATGTTATCTTTTTCTTGATATTACTAACAGAGAGACTAATAAAGATATTTTGTGTTATTATTATGGGTTTTAATCATACAAAGGGATGAAACAATCAAACAGCCACTAGCAACAAGAACAAAACATTGGTCCTCCAACATTCTGTAAAATTTGAACATGAGATTGAGTGTGGTGAAGGTTACATCAAGCTTCTCTTTGGATTTGTTAATCAAAAGAAGTTTGGTGGGGATACACCTTATATGTATGTTCCTTATTCCATGTTTTCTACTTTGTTTTTCTTCTTGGTTTATGTCAAATGAACGAATAGTAAATCTGCAACCTAAATAAGTTAACTTAATGGTGCCTATAGCTCATTACACAATCATACAAACTGTTGAGATATAAAACATGTCTACTAATGAGTGAACCTTATTACACAGAAGATTCAACATCAGTATTTCATACTTTAATATTTTGATAATATTTTGTTTTTGTTTTTGTTTATTTTTATTTTTATACTTAAAATTTTTCACTAAATTTGAGTGATTCCACTGTTAAATATGTATTTGACATATGATGTGACACTACAAAAAAACATGTAAATACCGACGTTTATTTTTGTAATTTACGTTATTTTTAACTGTCTTTATTTACTTGAGTGAGGGTTTCCTGAAATGTCGTAATTCTTGCTGTCACAAGGTATAATATAGCGGTTATAGATGAATCGCCGCAACAACTGTCATTTTATACAACGTATAAAGTGGCGGTTTAAAGAGGCAAAAAGCGTAAGTTAAAATTGATGTAATATTTTTACTGGATGACAAATATAATGTGAAAACGACGCTTTAAACTGACACTATTATCCTTATATTATGACATTTTTAAATGTCACCAGTTCAATTAATTAGAATTAATTCTGATATTAATTACGTCATTATCAAATGTATCATGTGACGTAATTTTAATATTTAATTATTTATTCATTTTTAATATTTCTTATACTTTCATAATTTGATAAAATTATTTTTTCATGATAATTTAAAAAATATAAAAAATTATAGCACTATCAAATAGAAATTGATAAACTAAATTGATTCATTGTCAATATAACATAACTACACCAAAGTACCAATTCAAGCATTTGAAAAAAAAAGACAACATTAAGAGTACCAAAATATTCAAGCATCTAAGAAAAAAAGACAACATTAGAAGTCCTAAGTCTAAGGTGCTTTGCTTCTACCACTTGATCCTAGTATTTCATGCGGAGATGGCACACCACTTTCAAAATTTGATGCCTGCAATGAAGAAATAATATAGTATATATGAGTAAGTGAAATTGAAATAAATTATGAGATCCACACAGTAAGTTTAAGTAATTTACTAATGTAAATTATAACTAATGTAAATTATGAAATAAGCTGGACAAAGTTTGCAGCAGCTTTAACTTGCAAGTTGTCCAAGTTTTATCCTATACAAATAGAGAAGGTATATATGAAATTGGAGTTCATGCCATGTAATATCTGATTAGAGAGAAAAAATTGCTGCAGATCCTTACAAACAATAACACCAATAATGTACCAACATAAATAACTAGTATGCAGAACCACAAAAAAAAATGTATTTGTTAATAAATTTCAGTCAAAAATTACAGATTATGATCACAAAAAAATAACCATGTTTCAGAACATGACAAAATGCAGAAATCATAACTAATCACAAGCACCAAGCAACCAAATTGTTTGCAGAACCACACCAAGGCAGACACAAAATTTAACTATACTACTTAAATATGAGAAATTTAAGAATAATGTCATTAGCAACTCAAACATGTACCTAAATGTACCAACATTTTTGCACTAACCATTTGTCAAAAATATTAGCTTATAGTAGATAATAGGAAGAGTGGTTACCCAATCATTTATAATGGAGAAGAAAACAAATCATGGATAGTGTGCTTAAGATCACATATCTTCATATACTCCAAAATCACAGGAAGGAAAAAACAAAATAACCAGCACCAAACAAGCTAAACTAATATCAATATTAACACAAGAAATGCCTTCTCTAGGGCACAAACAAATTATTCAAAATTCCAACAGAAACCTTAAATGGACTAAACTAAAGATAGGGTAATTAATTCTACATAAGTGAAAAGTATAAGCCAATGATCACTTTTCATTGACATGATATGAATGGTGTATGATTCAAAACCTCACAACACTAAGAAAAAGGTCTAGTATAAAAACGTGATTGCATTCTTCATATTAGTTAATGAACACTATCATACCATGCCACAAACAATCTTATGCTTCATGCACTTTTCAGATGTAGCAAACACAGGTAACAAATGAATAAATAAATATATTATATATATAAAATGTATTGCAATCCACATGACATAATCGTCCAATATATAAAACACTTTCAGACAACTAAAATGTGGAAGCATGTGCAGGGGAAATCAATAAGGTGCAGTTATTGGTAATGGAAGTTTAGTAGTTTAGTAGACGAAAATCGAGCAATAGAAGAATTAAATAGCCCTAATTTCAGTTGGAGCAATGCAAACCATAACATTATTGAATCCATTGTTTCCTACTCAAAAGGGGCATGATAAATGTATTTTGACCACAAATCAAGCAGAAAACCAGCACCCAACAAAAAAAAAAAAGAAAATAAAATATTGGAAGTGAAATTCGGAGGCAGAACCGGAAGTGGTTTTGTTCTACGAAGAATGTATTTCGAGCTTCGGTGTGGTGGAGACAACCGGTGCGAGTTCCTCACCTTTCGGTGTCGAACTGGCGTTATCCACCGCGCAAACCCTAATCGTACAATTGGTCACTCAAATCAAAAATAGGCAAGAGTAAATTCAAAAAGGCAACACTAATTTGATGAATGTCATACCAGAAATAGAAAAGGAGTGGACTGAGGCGCAAATGCGAGCAATCGAACCTTTCTCCTTCAGAACGAGGTTGAAGAACCCAATGAGCAAATGCGAACGGAGGCAATCGTGGACTGAGGCGCAAATGGAGGTGCGAACACATATTGAGAAGGAAGGAGAAAGGAGAAAGAGGTGTAACGAAGAGGTGAAACGAAGGAGAAAGGAGAAAGGAGAAACAGGCGAAATGGAGAGCTGAGTGAACAAAGAGGTGAGTGAACGAAGAGGTGAGTGAATGAAGAGGTGAGTGAACGGAGATGTGAGTGAACGAAGTGATTTAGGGTGAAATGAAGGAGAAAAGAGAAAGAGGCGAACACAGAGCTGAGTGAACGCAAAGAGTGAGAGTGAAGTGATCTGGGTTTGAGTAATTTAGGTGTCAGTGACTCTCGAAAGTTAAGAAAATATTAAATTGTTGAGTGGGAAAATGAAATAGAAAAGAGAGGGAACAAAGTTTTACCAAAAAAAAGGAGTATCGAGACAAAAGTGGGACAGGAAATAATTTCATAAAATTATAAAAATAATGTTTTATATAAAGTGGCATTTCAAAATGACATAATTTTAAATAATAATATGACAATGTAAAAGATGGTGGTTAGAAACGCCATATTATACATTTACATTATGGTTGTTATCAAACTGACGTATTATACTGCAAAAAGCGACAGTTTTAATTAACCGTTGTATTAAAAACATCGTTATATACATGATTTTTTGTAGTGATTATAACCTATTGAATGATGAACATAAATATCTCTCTTTTTATACCAATTGAATGAAATGTGTACATATATATTCAGACTCAGTTTGAACAGAAATGAAACTCTATATAGTTTATTCTTTGTCAATATACAATCTTTCAATGTGGTTGCCATTGCCTTGCTTTTCTTCTTGATAAACTCTCACGATTTGACCAGCTTCTAGATGTTATTAACAAGATAAAGTATAACCTTGATGATCGAGGGATAATTCTTTCAGTTGGAATCCATCTGATCTTAAAATGATGGCACTTCCTCCTTGCCAAATGTTTGTGCAGGTTTGCAGCTATATTTGGGTTTATCTTAGAATAACTATCTCTTTCTCTCGTTTACCTTTCATGAAGTTTTTTCAACAAAAAAAATCCTGCAGTTTTACGTAGAAAATGGGGAATTATCGTGTCAAATGTATCAGTAATATGCGGACATGGGCCTGGGTGCCATTTACTAATGCAACAATTATCTTACCATTCACAGAAGTAGCATTGGTAATTGCGTACTATGTTTATCATAAAAGCTAAGCTCAATGAATTAGTTGTTATGTTTATGTGCAACAACATTGCAAATTTTGTAAAAGAAAACGTAGTTCTTTACTGAACATTTTTAGGATTAGAGATAAATATGTAAAGCTCAAGAAAAGTGTCCATTTAAATTTTCAGTTCTTTTTCTACCATCAACAATATTATGAACCATGTGGTGTAAGAGCCAAAGATCAACACATATGCCAACTTTAGAGATGATGTACTACCTCACATTAAAAAGCTTGGCTATAATGTTGTCCAGAATATGGCCATCCAAGAACATTCTTATTATGCCAAACAAGCTTTGTGCTTTCAGGTCAATCTCCCATAAAATTTCTTGATAGACCAGCTTACGAGTCAGGTTTATAAGTGTACCTTGTACTAAATCTTAACATTGATAACTACTTTGACTCATTATGTATAATCTCATTTGTTTGAGGCCGAATTAGCATAGCTTCTGCTTAAACATGCATTTTTGCTTACCTCAAATCTCCTTCTAGCAAATAAAAATTCTTAAGAGAATAGCCACAAGATCTTTTTGTTGTCATTCATCATATTTTGATCCTCTACTAATAGAATATTAAGTGGAAAAGACGTGATATTTTTATATCTTCGGTTTTCTTCTATCGAATATAACTTTATATATAATAATTGGAATTTTAATCTTAAGAATACTAAAGTTAGCAAGGATAAAAGTTTCAGCAAACAGAATCACAAATGTTATAGCTGGAAGGATGAAAATGATAAATTAAGGGAATTTGAAAAATAAGTAAAAACATCAACAAATAATGAATTGCATTGAAGGGTAAAAAACATTGAAAAGGGAATTTCAGTACCGTTATACAGGGTTCTCGAACGGTCAGTAAATATCAGGGATTTCAGAATCGTTGGTAAATATTAGGGGTTCCAGAACCGTCAGTAAATACCAGGGGTTCCAGAACCGCCGGTAAATACAGGAGTTTCAAAACCGTCGGTAAATACAAGAGGTTTCAAAATCGCTAGTAAATGTTGCTTTACCATGGGTTAGTCAAAATCGTCGGTAATATGTTAACGACGCTGGTTTTTCTAAGGGAAAAGCAAACCGCGGGTAACGCCTTTAGCGGGGGTTAAAACCCCCGAAAATGCCAAAAATAACCCCGTTAAAAATAATTTTTCTTGTAGTGATTAATAGGGAAGGTTAAATTAAGCATGTATTATTTTATGAATCACGCACAAAATAGGCATAATAAATTGAATCAAACTCATTCGTAAAAATAAAAAATATTTAACAAGAAATGTGCTTTGCAATAATCAAAGTAATATGAAGAATGGTATCGATAGATAATTTTTTTTGTTTAATTTAGTCCTTATATTAGTTATTTTTGTTCAATTTAATCCCAATTTTTGTTAAAATAAATCAACTTTGTCACTATCAAATTTACACTAAATTTAATATCTTTTTTACAAATTATATTAATTTTTTTTCTAAAATTGACATTTGAATTTATAATTTTTTAAATTCAATTATAAATTATTAAATTTAATTATAAATTGAATAAAATTCTTATATTTAATTGTTAAATAGAATATAATTATTTAAAATATTATAAGAATATAATTATTAAATATTTTTTTCTAATATTTATATTCTAAATACTTTTAAAATTTATATTAAAAATATTTTAAATATTCAAAATATTTTAGAGAAGCAAACTAATATTTGTAAAATTAATATTTAAATATAAAACATTTTAGATTTTAATATCCAAAATGCAATAAAAATATTAAATATTTAGATTGAATTGTCAATTTTACAAATGTTAATATAGATTTTTAAAATTTTAATAATATTTAAATAATTATATTCTATTTAACATTTGAGTCTAAGAATTATATTCAATTTATAATTAAACATTATAATTTATAATTGAATTTCAAAAATAACTAATAGTAATGTCAATTTTAAAAATTAAATTGTTCCATTTTAACAAAATTTGGGACTAAATTAAACAAAAATAACGAATATAGGGATTGAATTGAACCAAAATAACGAATATTGAGATTAAATTGAACAAAAAGAAATAATACAACCACACACGAACACGTGGTACTAGCATTGTGACGTAGCACAATTGTGACTTGACTGACATGTGGACAATTTTTTTGAAATTAAAAAAATTTTAAAAAAATTAAAAAACATCAAAAAAATCAGGAGTTGACACGTTGCACGTGTTGTTAAAAAACGTTAACTATTTAAACACCGTTAGTGAAAATGACCAAATTGACCAACATTTGACGAAAATGAGGACCTAATTGAACACAAAACGAAAATGGGGACCAAATTGAAAAAAAACAACAAAATAGGAACCAAATGTATATTTAAGCCAAAATAAAACTTAGTAATGAACTAATTGTTTTATTGCTTATAATTTTTTACTATCATTTAAAGCTTTCATACTTATTATTAGACATGTTTAAAATGCAGTAATAATTCATCACAACTTTATAATCTTCTATTAGCATAATATAATCACTAAATTGTCCAAAAATAAATTACTAACAAATAAATGAGTCACGATTGACCATTTCTAGATATAAAAATAAACACTCAAACTAAAAGTTCTCTAATAGAATTTACTTAATCAATTTTAAAATAGCTTCCAAAGCATAATCTTCTATGATTGGACTGATTACATTTGAACATACATTTATCAATCTGAATAATTAAAATAGAGAACCACATCACTTAGGATTGTGAGATGTGGTTCTCTATTTTATTATATAAGAGACCCCATGTAAAGTTTGAGATACATCATAAATAAAAATACTTCCTAGTGTAGTCGTGGACGTAGGCATACACATTGTACGCCGAACCACGTTAAATTCTTCGTGTCTATTTTTTCTCTCCTTTATTCTTTCCTTTATTGCCTTGTTCCTAACAGTTGGTATTAAAAGCCATTTTTCTTAGTATGCTCTATGGTTGCAGCATTGTCTGATCTTCCACATCATAAAAGATTTGGTTTCTTTTTCTTCTTGGGAATCTCAGTTTAGAGAAGTAATAGGAGCAATGACATTAGAAGAAGATGATCAATCAGCAAATGCAACAACTGATGAAATTGAAGATGCATTGTTATGTAGTTTAGATAGTTCTATTGACTCATGGATTATGGATTCAGGTGCATCATTTCAAACTACACCTTCCTTAGAACTATTATTTAACTATGTTCCAGGAAAGTTTGGGAAGCTCTACCTTGCAGATGGAAAATCTCTTTATATTATAGGAAGAAGTGATATTAATATCAGAACCTCTAATGAAAGTGTGTGGACTTTGAATAATGTCAGACATATTCCTACCTTAAAGAGAAACTTAATGTAAGACTCGTGAAATTTAATTAATTAAATAATTAATTAATTAATAAAGGCGAGTAGTGGGAGCCTTTATGACATTTATTTCTAACTTATATGACATGAAAAAGTACTAGCTCAAGTGGTTGAGAGTACTTTGATTGTGTGAAAGGACTTAAGTTCAAGTCCAATGTATGCCTATTGTGTGTTAGTTAAATTATTATTATTTTTAACAATAAGCTCGACCATGTTAAGTAATAATATAATCATAGAATTATATTAATAATCATGAAACATGAATTGGTTAAATAGTTATGCATTGATTTGACATTTGCATGGTATGGGTTCAAATGTTGGTGAACCTAAACTAAACTTTCTTTTTGCCAAAATTCCTTTGGCATGAAGGTGAAAGGGCAAGGAAAAATCCTAGCTGAATGGCAGCCAAGGAAGGCTGGAGAATCAGCCATAATGGTCCTTAAATGGCATTTACAAGCATTATTAAACCAAATTTGCGTTTTGGTAATTAACCTAGCATTAAGGCACCCTTAAAAGGCCAATTTTAGGTTAGAAGAAAGGTTTGCAAGGTTGACATTGTTACATAGTGAGAGGAGAGCGAATTTGAGAGTGTGTTGAGAGAATTAAGAGTCTATTAAGAGCTGGATTGCGGAAGCACTAAGGGAAGACATTTTTTTTGGCCAAGAAGAACAATCTCACATTCAAATTACGCAAATGAGACCAGGTTAGGGGAGCTTTACGTGTTGGATTTTATGTTTGAGTTTGAATTGCATGATATATTCTGAATTGTAGGAACTGCCTGGTGGCATCTAATTGCCCGCCAAGTGCCATACCAGAGATGCGTGGTGTTCTTATTCACGAAAAACACTATTTTTCATATTTTTGTGAAACAGGAACCGCTCGGCACTGGCTTTGTACCACCTGGCGCAAGGCTCCTCATTGTTGGGCGCTAGGCGCCACCATTTTTTCTAGTTTGCGCATTTTTTGTAAAACTGCATTTTCCGGTTCGTTAACCATCCGATTTAGGAGAAATTTTGACAGGTGGTCCATAACATGTAGTTCTTCACTTTGAACGGTGTAGATTTTTATTTGGAGGTCATTAGCGAGAGATATATGTTATGCACGATTGTTGGTTTCATAGTTTATCTTGTAAGCGAATTGATCGTATGTGCGTATAAAAGAGTTATGGGACGTTAAGGGGTAATACAAGGAGCTATCATAGGTAATGTAAATATTAAAGTGCTACCAGAACCATAAACGAATATACATGTACTGGTTTGAGGTGGGGAACACATGGATGTTACCTAACTATTTTAGATCCCTTGGAAGGGAATAACTTTGTGGCAAATGGCTAAATAATATGGTTGGAGTTGGGGATACCCTTACATGTATATGAAAGTAGCACATGGGTACATGGAATTGTTATGGGAATAGAGGTGGAAATTTTGTTGTAGCACCTACACGAACTTGGGAAAAAAATCAGGCTACAAGGGGATAACCAGTACAACTCACTGTACTGATGTATCGCATGGCGGAAGTTTTGGAGCCGCTAGGCGGTAGTTTCAAAACCAGTGGCTACTGGAACACATGGAACCTAGCAGTGAGGAGTGTCTTGCCAGGCGATAAATACAGGCATGAGCATTAGAGGCGCGCTTGCACCTGGCGATACATGTCCTCCGCCAGGCGATTTGGAAGCAGTAGCGCTTGGCTCCTCATGAGCAGCGTCAGGCGATCTAGTGGCAGCAGAATGATGTGTCCTTGCCAGTATTTGTTTGCGTGGTCTACAAGGCTTCTTTGATACCTCAAATGTGGGTTTGCTGGTTTTCCTTGAGTTATGGCTCGGAACGTATCCCTTGAGTTCAGCTCGGGATAGGGGTTAAGCACGTGGCATTCATTGAGTTGAGCTCGAAATGACATCCCTCGAGTTGAGCTCGGGATGACGGATGAACACGAGGAACCCTTGAGTTGAGCTCGGGTTGGCGAGTGTTGTCGGTGTGAGTGTGCTAGTTGTAGTCAGTACGAATGGGTCCAGATAGATTGCCCTCCTTAGTAGTTAGCTGACGAGTTTGGTAGTCTTGGGACGTTACGAACTATGTTCGTATTTGGGAACTTCACCTGGCGTTACAGTGTATGAGCCGTAGCAATGGCTTCGCGCACGTGTTCTATCAGTTGTGGCGGATAGGTATGACAGCAAGACACCTTGGAGTACTCACTAGAAGACGTAGAACATAACTGACATGGTTGTGGCCATGTGGTGTGGAATCAAGGGAAGGGATTCCTTTGGTGTGTTTGTGTGATATATAAAGGTATTTATATTTATATGTTTATTTGTTAGCTCACCCTATCTGCTTGTGTTTGGCGATGATCGTATATGCGGTATACGTGAGCAGATAGTGTTGCAGATGGATTTGGTGAGGCGTAGAGCCGGAGCGGGGCTAGCCTGGGGGCGATTTTCTCAGAGTTTTTACATTGTCTTTATGATTTCAAATAAGTTGTAATTATTAATATTATTGGATTATTTGATAATGGTAATAGTAATTATATTCAGGGATTTTGGAATTGTTATTGAAGTAAATAAAGTTTTGAAATTTCCTGCGTTTTTGGGAAATGGATTTACAATTAAGGAGATTTTAATTTCTTATTTTATTTTATTATTTAAATTCGTAATATCCAGTAGGGATGTTACGCTTAATATCTATATGGTAGTTGGATAATGAGGGACATTACACCACCTTTGGAGATGGACATTGGAAGGCAATGAAAGGTAATCTTGTTTTTGCTCGTGGAAAGAAGCAAAGATCTCTTTACATGATTGCAGATAAGGATATGATATCAGTTGCAGAAGTTGGCAACAATTCCTCTTTGTGGCATCAGAGGCTTGGGCATATGAGTGAGAAAGGAATGAAGCTCATTGTCTCAAAAGGTAAAATACCTAACTTGAAGCATATTGATGTTGGACCTTGGAACATTGTATCTTTGGAAAGCAGAAAAAAGGTTAGCTTCTCCAAAATAAGTAAGTTGTCTAAAGTTGAAAGACTACAACTAATACATACAAATGTTTGGGGGCCAACTCCAGTGAAATTCCTTGGAGGTTCACAATATTAAGTAACCTTCATTGATGACTCTACAAGAAAGGTATGGATTTATTTTCTTAAAAATAAATATGATGAGTTTTTTGTGTTTAAAAGGTGGAAAAAGGAGGTTGAGACTCAAACAGGTTTAAAGGTTAAATGTTTGAAGTCTGATAATTGTGGAGAATTTGACAGTAATCAATCCAATGAGTTTTGTTCATAGAACGAGATCAGAATGATCAAGATAGTTCCAGGAACACTAGAGCAAAATGGTGTTGCAAAAAGAATAAACAAAACCTTAAATGAGAGAGCAAGATGTATGAGAATCAAATCAAGATTACCCAAGGTATTTTGGGTAGATGCAATAAGCAGAACAACTTATCTCATAAATAAAGGACCATCAGTTCCTTTAGACTATCAGTTACCTGAAGAAGTATGATTTGGAAATGAGGTAAACCTTTCACATTTGAAAGTTTTTTGTTGCACTTCATATATTTGTTGAACTCTAATAGTAGAGATAAATTGAACCCTAAGGCAAAGCGATGCTATTTCATTGGTTATGGATCTGACATGTATGGCTAAAGGTTTTGGGATGACCAAAACAAGGAAATTATCAGTGTAAGACCCGAGAAAATTAAATAGTTATTTAAATAATTATTTAATTATGGCGGGTAATAGAAACATTTAAAACAATTAATGTGAGGAACTATGACGTGGAAAGGTACTAGCTCAAGTGGTTGAGAGTACTTTATTATGTGTGAGGACTTGGGTTTGAGTCCTATGTGTGCCACTTGGATGTTATTTAAATTATGCGTTTTTGTGTACTTATATATTGAATGCGTGGTGTGATGATAAATTCCTAAAATTGTAGGAGTTATCATGAAATCTGGATTGGTTGAATGGTTTGGCCTTGGCTTGGTATGTGCATGAGTGTGGGTTCAAACCTTGTTGAGAACTAAATAGTTTCCTTTTTGCTAAATTTCTTTTGAGCATGAATATGAAAGGGTTGGGAAACCTAGCAGATATTGGAGAGGCAATGTAGGGGGCTGAAAAATAATGGGTGATAACCATTGAATGGCCTTAATCATATTTTTATTTAATAAAATTCGTTTTAGTAAAATAAAGAATAATTAGGGCACATTAAGCTTGGGAGAGAAGAGAGAAAGAGAGGAAAAATCAGTCTGCGAAAGGTGCAAACAGTTCTGAGAGTGAGAAGGGACAATTCTGGTGTGTGAAAGAGGCCAGCGAGAGAAGAGTTAGAGTGGTTCTTTTAGCAAAGGGAAAAGGTGTGCAAGGAGAGTGGGAATCTCAATTTGGAGCGTGAAATTCTGGTTTGGGGAGTTGTTTATTGTATGTTTATCTCCTGATTGTATAATAATATACTGCTATGTGAAAAGTACATGAATTTTCCTCTTTCTGGCATTGTATCTGCAAAATTCTGGGTTCTGCCCAGAAATCGCCTGGCGGGCATACATGTGCCGCTAGGCGGCACGTTGGTTTTGTTCACATTTTTAGGTTTGTGGTATAAACTGCCTGGCGGCGAGCCCGAACCGCCAGGCGATGCATGACAATTATCACTGTTTCTTTGTGTTGCTGCGGATTTTGTGAAAATATGAACTCACCATTGTTTCTCAGTGTTATGTGATTGCATAGAGTGATTGTATCTTACTGTTTGGATGTTTGCGAATTAATTGGAATATGGGCAGGGAAGGTTGTGATTAAGACCAAAAGGTCATTCTGAATTTTGATGTGAGTAGAGGTCAATATGTGATTAATGGTTGTTGTGTCGGGTATAATACCATTGTTGATGATTCTAGTAGTTCATGTGGGTAGTGTTATATAAGTGTTATATTCCATTTTAAATTGAGTGCTGGATCAAGTTCTGGAAAATTGATGATCTTTGCAAGTATGGCAATTAGGGATTCGTACCAGGTTCTGAGGTGCCGCCTGGCGGCATATTGGTGGCCGCCGAGCGATAGGGAGTGGTTTGGGACTGTTTGGGGTCTCTGGAGCAGTGGCGGCGAGAAAAATGAAGGTGCATTAGTAATGGGGCAAATCCAGTATAATTGGGTGGTAAGCGTGGAGGAAGTGGGAATTAGTAATATTGTAGGTACGCCAAGGTGCGGAAAGAAAATTGAGATGCAAGGAGGTCCATTTAGTATGGGAAATTTTGGTGGTAATGGATAACCTATTGTAAGTAAATGAGGACAGGGGAAATAACCAGTTTGGGTAGCGAATGATGTACCTTGGGTATGAGTGGGGAGGTTCATATCCAATTACTCTCACGTGGGGATATGAGCGAGGTAGGTTCGTATGTTCCGTGCCCACGGTCGAGAGATGCCACGTGCGGGGAGGTACGGGCTTGTGGATCACATGTGTTGGACTACGGGCGGGCAGGTCCGTAGAGCAGGACTACGAGCGGGGAGGTTCGTAGAGGCAGGTCCACAAGCGGGCAGGTTCGTGTGAGCATCATATTCCCGAATCCAAGGCTAACCAGTTGTGTGATTTAAAGGCTATAAAGTCGTGGGGTTAAGGTCTTGGCCAAAGACTATGTAGAATGAATAAGATGGGTATATGATTTATCTTGTGTTTTATATACCTATTATTTTATTTTCTCAGCTCACCCTTTCTGTTTGTGTATGGCGATGATCGTGTGATTCGTTGCACGGGAGCAGATGTTGATACAGGTGATGCTCAAGATGTCCAGGCGACGGAGTGAGGGCTAGTTTTGGGATTAGAGCTAGGATTTACTCACATGTATTTTTATGCTTTTATTTATGAACACAAATTTCGAGAACTTGTAACACTTTATTGTTTAAGTTATGAGTTTTGGCGCATTTTTTTTAATAGATTTAAATTTTCTCGCGTTGGGATTATTATTAATACGACTTTTGATACAATTTAATTCTTTTAGTATTTATTTTTAAGTAATATTCCTTAGGGATGTTACAATCCGCAGTAGAAATGTTACTTTTAATGAAAATATGTTCTATAAAGACAGGACTACAGAATTTGCAAATGCAAATAAACAGCTAGAGCAGGTATCATTAGAAGAAATTTCAAAAAGTGATGTAGCCAACAAAAGGTAGAATATAGAAGTAGAGCTTGAGTCAAAGCCTGAGTCAGAGTATGGGTCAGAACCTGAACAAATAGTAGAGTCAGTAACTCCTGAATTACCGATTAGAAGGTCTAGCAAAACAATTGTAGCACCACAAAGGTACTCCCCTTCATTGCATTACTTGTTGTTGACTGATGCTAGTGAGCCAGAGCATTTTGTTGAGGCTATGCAAAGAGATGAATCTATTAAGTGGGAGTTAGCAATGGAAGAGAAGATAAAGTCTCTTTAGAAGAATAAAACATGGTCTTTAACCAAACCTCCAGAAGGAAAGAAGGTTTTGCAAAACAGGTGGGTCTATTGGTTATAAGGAGAACCAAATGGTAGCAAACGATATGAGGCTACACTCGTAGTGAAAGGGTTCCAACAAAGACAAGAAATTGACTTCACAGAAATTTTCTCTCTTGTTAAAATGACTACCATCATAGTTCTCTTGAGTATAATAGTTGCAGAAAATATTCATTTGAAGCAATTAGATGTCAAAACTACATTCCTACATGGGGATCTTGAGGAAGAATTCTTTATGGCACAACCAAAAGGTTTTGAAGTACAAGGCAAAGAGAATTTTGTATGCAAGCTTCATAAAAGTTAGTATGGATTGAAATAAGCACCGAGACAATGGTACAAGAAGTTTAATGAGTTTATGAGAAACTCAAGATTTCACAAATGTGAAGAAGATCAATGTTGTTACGTGAAGAAATATGTTAACAACTATCATTCTTGCCTTGTATGTTAATGACATGTTGATTGTTGGTGCTAATATGGTAGAAATTGACAAGTTGAAGAAACAATTGTCAAAAATTTTTGAAATGAAGGATCTTGGTTCAGCCAAGCAAATTCTTATCATGAGAATCTCGAGGGATAGATCTGAAGGTATTATGAACTTATATCAGGAAAAATATGTAGAAAAATTACTTAGTAGATTTAATGTTGGAAATATTAAAACTAGGAATACACCTTTGGAAACTCACTTAAAGTTCTAAAAAAGGAAATCTTCTCAGATAAAGGAAGAAGAAAGTCACATGTCTAAAGTGCAATATGCATCTGCAGTAGAGAGCTTGATGTATGCTATGGTTTGCATCATACCTGACATAGCACATGCAGTGGGAGTTGTGAGCAGATTTCTATCAAATCCCGAAAGGGAACATTGGGAAGGCGTGAAGTGGATATTGAGATATTTGAATGGCACTTGAAATATGCATTTGTCTTTTAGAAGAAGTAATCTCACTTTACAAGGGTTTTTTTATGTAGATTTGGGAGGTGATTTGGATGGTAGAAAGAGCACAACAGGTTACATTTTTACGTTGGGTGGTACAAATATTAGTTTGAAGTCCAAACTTCAAGGGAGAGTCTCCCTTTCAACCACTGAAGCTGAGTATGTTGCTATCTTAGAAGCAACAAAGGAGATGATATGGTTGAAGAAGCTTCTAAAAGAATTAAGAAAAGAGCAGGATGATTCTCCGTGTCTATTTTTTCTCTCATTTATTCTTTCCTTTATTGTCTTGTTCCTAACAATTGGTATCATCCATACATTGGTCCTGACTCACTGTTTATGGGTATTGGTTTAGGTTTAAAAATCTCTCACTCTGGAACACTTTTACTTAATTATTTATCCCTGTCTAATATTTTGTGTGTTCCTTCCATGAACCAAAAAATCGTTTTTGTCTATAAACTTACCTAACAAACTAACTTTGTTGTTGTTTTCCTGCTAAACTCTTTTTACGTGAAGAATTTGCAAACGGGCCAAACAACCCATAAAGGCTCATGTATGGATGGACTTTATCTCTGGCCCGCTACCTCACCATCCATCCACTACTTCTACACAGATTCCTCTACCTCATGGCACCATAGGCTTGGGCATCCTTCATTTTCTATCTTCAAATTTATTCAACAACACTTTTCTTTGGGCTGCAATAAATTCCAACAATCAGATTGCACATTCTGCCAGATTAGTAAAAGTCATAAGCTTCCTTTTCATGAATCCGCTCTTAAATCTTCTTATCCATCGGAAATAATTTTTTCAGATGTACGAACTTCCCTTATTTTATCAATTGATAATTTTCACTACCATTGCATGTTCTTTGATCATTTTACTCGTTATATATGGCTTTATCCAATGAAACACAAATTTGATGTGCAAACTATATTTCCTAAATTTAAATTGCTCAATGAAAATTTCTACCACCACACAATAAAAATCTTGTACACAGATAATGGAGGCGAATATATTGGTCTTCGCCCTTTTTTAAGCACTCATGGTATAAGTCATCACACCACCCCACCTCCTACACCTGAACATAGTGGAATTTCATAACGACGCAATCGTCACATCGCCGAAATCGGTCTCTCTCTTCTTCATCACTTGGGCTTGCCTCTCACCTATTGGCCTCATGCCATGACCACTGCAGCCTACCTCATAAATCGCCTCCCATTTCCAATTCTTGGGTATAAGTCACCCTATTCCAAATTGTTCCACATTATCCCGAATTATCATAAGTTAAAATGTTTTGGATGTTTGTGTTTTCTCTGGATTAAACCATATGCTAACTATAAACTTGCGCCAAAGTCTGCTATGTGTGTTTTTATAGGTTACTCAGCAGATTAGCATGCTTACTTATGTCTCGATCCCAAAACAGATAGGATTTACACCTCTCGACATGTGAAGTTCGTCGAATCTGAGTTTCCGTTCACCTCCCTCGTAGCTAAACCCAATCCAAGTGAAGAACAACAAACAACTTGAACTCTCTCTTTTACATCCTATAATCCAACCTACAATGAGTCCATATCTCATCCCACCGGAAGATTTCTTCGCTACCCCTTACTCTCCATCCATCCCTCACTCTCCATCCATCCCTCACTCACTGGATCTGCCCCAATCCTCAACCCCAAACGAACCTACCAACACCACTCAATCTTCCCCTCCAACCTTATAACCATCCCCACAACTTTCTAACCCACCACCCACTCTAGTTTCCAATCCCCATGGTGGCGGGACCATCACTCGGTTTAAAAACAACATCGTCAAGCCCCTCTAAAAGCTCAACCTTCATGTTTGCTCGCTCTCTCCCATCGAACCCAACACCATCACCCAAGCTCCTTGTGACCCTGATTGGCGTTCAGCCATGGAAGCCGAATTTAATGCCTTACACCGCAACAACACTTGGGATCTTCTTAGTTGGTCCTCTACTAAAACCTTGGTTGGATGTAAATGGGTTTTTCGAATCAAACGACATCCAAACGGATCGCTTGATTGTTACGAGGCTCAGTTAATTGCCAAAGGGTTTCACCAACATTATAATTGGGACTATATAGAAACATTTAGCCCAGTTGTTAAACCAGTGACCATTCGTATTGTTCTCACACTTGCAGTTTGTCAAGGCTGGTCCATACGTCAACTTGATGTCAACAATTTGTTCCTTCAAGGGACGCTTAAGTAGGAGGTCTTCATGATACAACCACCTGGCTTTGTTAACAAAAGCTTCCCTAATCATATATGTCGTCTCAAAAAGGCACGCTATGGACTAAAATAGGCACCTCGTGCCTGGTATACGGAGCTTCGAGTATTCCTACTCTACCTTGGCTTCGTCAACTCAAATGCATATGCATCTCTATTCATATACCAAAAATCGAGTGTTACACTATACTTATTAGTATATGTTGATGATATCATCATCATAGGGAGTTCTTCTATAGAGTTGTCCAAACTCATTGCCACACTTGTTGCTCATTTTCGTTGAAAGATGTAACATCCCTAAGGAATATTACTAATTTAAGTAATTAAATAAAGAAAATAAAATAACACGTCACGATATTATTATTCCCAAAACGCAGGAAAATTAAAATGTCTAAGCATCGCGCCACAATATTTAAAATCGTAGTATTTAAAACTTTACAATTTCCAAAAGTTCAAAATAAAATATAAATGAACATCATAAATATAATCCTAGTTTAATCCCAGCTAGCCCTCACTCCGTCGCCTGAGCGTCCTCAGCATCACCTGTATCAACATCTGCTCTCGTGTAATGAATCACACGATCATCGCCATACACAAATAGAAAGGGTGAGCTGAGAAAATAAAAATAACATATATGCCTATATATATATATATATATATATATATATATATATATAATAACATTAGGTAAATCATACACCCATTTAATTCAACCTACGTAGTTTCTTGGCCAAGACCTTAACCCCAAAAGCTTTTCAGCTTTCAAATCACACAAATGGTTAGCCTTGGACTCGGGAATATGATGCTCACACGAACCTGCCCGCTCGTGGTCCTGCCTCTACGAACCTCCCCACTCGTAGTCCTGCTCTACGGACCTACCCGCCCGTAGTCCAACACATGTGATCCACCAGCCCTCGTACCTCCCCGCACGTGGCATCTCTCAAATGTGAGCACGGAACATACGAACCTACCTCGCTCGTATCCCCAAGCGAGAGTAACTAGATATGAACCTCTCTGCTCATATCATCACATGTTAACCACCATCCATGAACCTACCCGCTCATGGCACAACATCACCCGTTCTAAGTGTAGCATCATTGCTCAAAACAACACACAAACAAATCAGTAACAGCAAAATTTTTGCCTGGTGGTACCTGCCCACCGCCAGGCGCTAGCGCCCTCCAAGCACCATTGTTTTTCAGTCACCGCCTGGCGGAGTACACCTTGTCGCTAGGCGCCACGCGATGCAGGCCCTCTCCAGTTGCTCCTATCGCCTGGCGGTATTAGTAGGTCACCAGGCGCCATACCAGAAGCATTCTGCTACTGGTTTTGGTACTCAATTTGGTTGGCTCTATGATCCAGATTACTCTAAGGTACATTGTTCACTCATGTTTCAGTACCAGATTCTTATTTCCCATCAACTCCAACCCGATTTGGTTTCTTTATAACCCATCATTATCCTTTTAACCATTTCCATTGGGGTTCACCTACACTTATGTAAATTACATCATGTCTCAGTTTACCAATAGCAAAACCAAATCTCACTCATTTCTGTTACCCATTTAAGCTTATTAGTAACAATCCTATATTTACCCAATGGATCGAGCATTCTTCCATTACCCAACAACTCTTTCCAATTTCCACTTGTGCAACCCATTGAAATTCATAATTCTAACTTATCTATCATTCCTGTCTAACACTATTGATCAATACTATCAGTCTTTTCTAACATCAGACTATTAATTTACCATCATGTTTATTACCTATTAGACCACATTGCACTCCACTTGCACACACCAATTCATTACACGAGATATAGGCATAACCACTTTCTATTCCTCTATATTACCCCCATTCAAGCTAACTTTTCTCCAAAACCAACTCACTCATAACTCCTTTCACCGCCATTGCACCAGACTTCTCAGTATGAAGCTTTCCAGTGGCCATTGCCTGGCGGCCAATAAGATGCCGCCAGGCGGCACGTCAGTGTCTAGTAGAATCCCAGATTTCTTGCCCCTGCGAAACCACTTCTTCTCTTCTATTGTTCCATCCATCACCACCCATTAATCTCGCGAAACCCGATCATTTTATACCACTAATCCACTCCATAATCACATACCAATCAAATAAATACATCATTGACATCAAGCTTTTGATAATTTAGAACCCTTCACACCCTTACTTGAACCACTAGGTCTCGTAATCGCCACCCAAATTCTAACCACTCCCAGAGACATCGTACCAGTATAATCAATCATCAAATAAGGCAAAATATCAAATGGAACCTCAACACATGATGAAATTCCCAAAAACAAAGCAAAAGAACAACAAACATAGCACACCGCCCGACAGAATTCAACTCACCACCAGGCAACTCGAAACAAAACTCAGAACTGGGTTATACTGATGTGCCGCCTGGCGGCACCTTCATGCCCGCCAAGCGGTTTCTGGACAGAGAGCCCAAAATTTCGCGAAAACAGCACAATTCAATATGTAGGTTCATGCAATCCGATTTATACCAACACAGTACATTTAGCACGAATCAACAACATCAAAACAACTCCTCTTACCTGGAATTCCTTGCTAAAACCCGAATTAGATAATGTGCCCTTCACTCCAAAACTGCCACATTCTTTGCTTACATCCACAAACTGGTTTTGCTTTCTAATTTCTCTCTGCGGTACGTACCAATATCAGAATCCTTCTGCCAAGGTTCCTCCTCAGTTTCCAGGTCTCTCTCCCTCTCTAATTACACTTCCTCTCTCTCACTTATTCCTCTCTTAATTGCTCTTTACACTCCACACAAAAATTACATTAAAATGTGGCTTAAAGGGTATTCATTACCTATTTACTGAATATTTTCAGCCATCTGGATTGTCACTCTTGGCTGCTAGGGTTCCAACCCTTTCATGTTCTTGCCAAGGAAAAAATTTAGCAAAAATTGAGTAAATTAGTTCTCAGCAAGGTTTGAACCCACAACCCATCAATCACAATCAAGTGCACAACTAATTCCACAAATTCACAATTCTGATAATTCCTCAAATTCTAAGGTTATGTTATCACGTCTCATATCCAAATATATAGCATAAAAATTCATAAATTAAATAACATACAAATGGCATACATAAGACTCGAACTCAAGTCCTCACACACATCATAGCAATTCGCATTAAATGCTTTAAATACTTCTATTACCCACATTTATTAAATAATTTAATTAACTATTTAATTTTCTCGGGTCTTGCAAAAGATCTTGGCTGTCTCAACCATTTCTTAGGTGTCGAGGTGATTCCTTCCACTACATGTTTGTTTCTTTCACAAAGGATATATATTACTGATCTTCTACATAAATCAGGTATGGAAGATATGAAACCAGCATCCATTCTTCTATCTGCAAGTGCTCCATTACTCAAGGATTCGGGTAATCTTCTGCCTTCCCCAACTAAGCACTGAGCACTTGTTAGAAGTCTTCGGTACTTGAGTCTTACACGCCCAAACATCGCCTTCAGCACCAATAAACTTGCATAGTTCATGCAACACCTAAGAACGACACACTGGTCTGCCCTCAAACGGGTACTTCGATATTTGGCGGGCTCTTGTGACAAAGGAGTCTTCATCTCGGCCAATGCCCCTCTAACCTTTCATGCCTACTCGGATGCAGATTAGGCAGGTGACAAGGATGATTATGTTTCCACCATTGGTTACTTATTATATCTTGGCAACACTCTTATCTCTTGGAGCTTACGAAAACAATGTTCTATTGCTTGATCATCGAGAAAAGATGAGTATAAAGCCTTGGCTGACATGGCTAGTGAGCTACTATGGGTCCTTTCCTTGTTCGTCGAATTTGGTCACATGCCAACAACCAATCTGGTTATATATTGTGACAATATCAATGCCACAAATCTTAGTGCTAATATTGTCTTTCACTCTTGAATGAAACATATTGGCTTAACCTATCACTTTGTCTGTGAAAATGTCCAGCATGGCAAATTTGGAGTGTCTTTTGTGTTTACTGATGATCAACTTACTGATATTCTCACAAAGCCTCTGCTTCGCCCCCAGTTTAAGTCATTACTATCCAAGTTGCATCTCTCTTCCAGATTATACAACTTGCGGAAGGATATCAATCATAATAATTAAGTTTTAAATTAATTTAATTATTCAGATTTGTAAATCTGTTGGGCTCTTAGTTAGAGGAGAATCAATAGGGATTTATTTTAATTATTCAGATTTGTAAATATGTTGGACTCTTAATTAGAGGAGAATTATGTTTGTCAGCTTCTATATTTATATTGGCAGAAACTAATAGCAAAGCATCGTTCTCATCTTTCTATAACATTTGCGACAATGACTCTATTTATCCAAATATATAAAAGGAATATATGTGAAACAATAAGAGTGTTTATCGCACGATCTTAAAATGAAAAATATATCATTTGCGATATTTTCTATTTTACTGTTTTTTATTTCTATTTCCAAATATATAATACGAGAAAAAAAGAAACACAATTTTTCATATATAGAGACTCAAAAGGCAGTATTGTTAATTCAAATAATTCTACACATTAAGATTTAAAGAAAGAAATAATAGTTGAACTTGAAGTATCATGCTCTAAGCATATATTTGTTGAATGATCCAATAAATATCATCTTCACTTCTTTTCGTTGGTTATATTATATGATCACCGTTGTTTATCATTTTTCCCCTTTTCCACGCAGGAGTGCGAAATTTATAATCGTAGCATCTCGACTATGATGAAAATAAATAATATCATCTCACATTTAAATTAAAATATAAGAAACTTAAAAGTATGATACCAATGCTTTAATATAAATAGAAAACATTTTTTAACACTAATTACTAAAATAACACATATCTCGTTATTAAGAAATTATAAAGTTATTTAACTAACGAAGGAAAAGAAACTTCTTTCAAAATAATGACTAAAGACAACTATTCCCTCAACTATCCCCACAACGATCATTTATTCTATGCATTTTCCTTAACACTGTTACGAAATTGACAAATGTACCAAATCGCACAAATAATACATTGGATAAGTCCATATATCATTTTTCACATAGACTCACGTTGTTCAGAAAAATTATATTTATTCACTAATTAAGGTGAAAACAACTTTTGTATTATAGTGTATAGTATTGAAATTTTAGAAAAAAAAATTCTAAAATCTAGAAAGCAATTAAATTGACAGAAGTACATATATGGCAAAGACTTCATTGGAGTTAGATTTCATGCATCAAAACAATATGAAAAATTCTAAACAATATACCGCCAATTCCTACTATAGCATTCACACCATTATGTAACAAATTCCAATGTCTTAGTGACAAGTCTAAACTTATTAATAAGAAACCTAATCTCTTAGACCTTATCTTATTAAAAGTTTGCATTAAGCTTTAAATTTGGATGCTAGGAATGACCAATGATGTACTTTATGTCATTCACACTCAATTAGTTGTTTTATTCTAGTCTAGATTCTAATATTGTGTCCAATGATTAGATACACACAAATATGCAATCAATCAATTCATGCAATTAAGAACGAGAATAAACACAAGAGTATTGAAAAAAATATTGAATAGTAGAAATCACAAAGATTGAAGATATATTATGTCCAATTCCTGTGAATATGGGAGTAAGTTACTCCTATACATTTTGAATTCTAGGAAAAAGTATAATAATGAATGCCTCTATCCTCGAGAATGTGTCTATGCTTCCAAAGATCATGTTCCTTCCCTCCCCAAAAAGGGAGGTTTCCCAAAAGGGAGTTAAGTTTTAACTTTGTAAAGCCTTAGCAAAAGTTTTCCATTAAACAGGATGTAACACTTTCTTAGATATAGGACAATCAACAAATTTAGACAATTCCATCAACACTTCATTTTATCCTCCATTATTCATCCTTACTAGAATTAGTTTAGTAGAAGAAACATGGTGTAGAATCATGAAAACATCATCTTTCTGGAAAGATATTCAAAAATTTATTATTTTCACTTTAAATTGAATTATTAAATTATATATATATATATATATATATATATATATATATATATATATATATATATATATTAAAAATTTTCTTTGAAATTTCCATCGATCCAACTATCATGTCTTAATTAAATATAAGCTCGGGTTTCCTACCATGATATTTGTACAAAATATTATGAAAAAACTGGTTTAACCATATTTAGTTAGATATTTTTCTTAGAATAATATTTTTTTTCTTATTCACACAAAATTAAAAGTCCAAATTTTATTCAAAGAATTTAAAATTGATTTCACTTGGAACATGCTAGTTTTTGAGATTTCTCCACAAATGAAAAATAAAGTTTTATTAAAAGAGAAATCACTTATATTGAGTTGTATTAAAATATTACTTAAGATGGATATTGTTTTAGTTAATGAGAAAATTAGTTAACAAATATAGTAATTAAGGAATACACAACATAACATATAAAAAATATGGTTCAATTCAAATTTCTTTAAACTTTAAAGTGCTAAACAATTGAGAAGAGTTAGAGACAAGTACAATGTATAAGATATTTATATTAGTTCACTCAAACCTGAGCTACATCTAATTAGTCAAGGCAACCCAAGCCTGATTTTGCACTATTTCAAAAGATTTACAAAGTTTATAGGATTACACATTCAAAATATGCAAAACAACCACCTATGACTCTTGAATCACACAAGAATCAACACTCGCACAACAAGACTACCCTTGTAGACTTGGAAAACCACCAGGAACAACCCAAAAACTTGAGAAAGATCAAACCTCAGTGGTAGCACAACCTTGCGTACAAAAACCTCTTTCTCCAAGCTTCAAACACAAAGCTAAAAGCTACAAGAATGATCTAAGATAAATCTTCAACAGTTGCACATTTGTATGATCACGAAAGAGAGAGTATTCCACTGATTCCAAATAGTCTTCGCGCTCAAAATGGTAAGTGTTACCTCTCTTTCGAGAAAAACAAACTTTGTAGGCAAATTGTTACGAAATTCAACAGGTTTATTTTCAAATCAATCGGTTGATTTTACTTAACTTAAGTTAAAGTAGTCGATTACAAAATAAATCAACTGATTGAATATGTATCGGTTAAAACTACTGCAATGAACCTTTTAATTTGTTAAAAAGTCATTCAACAAATTAAAAGACACCATTTAATCTATTGAAAAACATTTCAACATATTAAAAGACACAACTAAGACCCTATACATCTATACAATGCAAAATGGTCTATAACATGAACACCAATCTTCAAGCTTTTTTCCTTCATGAATAAACTAGATAGAGAGCACGCACACAAGCCTTGATCAACACGTGAAACATCAAATCTTCACATCTTCCTCAATTTAAGCATGGTTCTAACATGTTCCAAGGCAATGACTTCATGTATCTTCATCAAATATTCAAGCACTAAATCATCAAGGCTATTTGTGCTAACACATGGAAATTCTTGGGATGATTTAATTCGAAGTGAAAATTCTTGGGATAGTTTGATTCCAAATGGAAATTCTTTGGATGGTTTGATTCCAAGTGAAAATTCTTGGGACGATTTGATTTCAAGTGATACTCTTTATGGTGGAGTATGATTGTTGATATAGGCAATGAAGATATGTTTATTTTGATCAGGGTGGAGAATGCTGGGCTGATGAAAGGAACATGTCTTGAAAAGTCTCACATTGCCTCAAATAACATAGGAGGTGGGTGTTAGTTACTTATAATAGACTCTAAGTCTATGATGTTCCTTGTCCCAATTCAAAGATACTTTGAGCTAGTGTTTGACCTTTCTTACACTCTTGTGGTTAGGGTATTGTGAGGTTTAGTTAAATTCTTGCTCTGGAGGGTATGAGTGTAATTGGAGTCAAAAGGTAGAGAGTGTTTCCTTTGTGTTGTACAAATTTACACCTAGTAATTATTCTTTATCAATGATTTTTTTTTTTTTGTATTTGGAGTTTCCATGTTATTTTCTTGTGCTCTTTGTGTTGATGTTATTCCTCTATTAATAGGGTGATTCTTGAAGATAAAAACGGTAATGTTCTTAATTGATTATTTTTTCCAACATAGCGTAAAATATGAAGACCAATCTAAAAATATGCATGAGACCAGAGCAAGAAAGCTAAAATGATGGATGAAATTATGCACAACCTGTAATAGTGTTCATGTATATGAAACAATAAAGAAGATGTTCAAATCATCATGAACATGAGGTTTTAGTGATGTATGATGCATAACTAATATGCAAAGTAGTACGGAAGCATAAATGGAATGTATTCTAGGTTTCACTTCTACCTAAAACATGAACTGGAATGTTGTCTCATGCAATTTAAATATAGATTTTTTTAATAAATGTTTCTTTTTATTATTAGTATATTTTAATATATATGTCAACATGTTCGTATAGTGTATTTTTAAACACTTTAACTTGTGTTCGTATAGAACACAAGTTAATACTCCTTAAACAACATATATAAAAAAGAAAAAGAATTAACTCCCTTTCCTGGATTTTCCAATTTAGCTTTAGCATTCAACACTCAAATATTCTTCTTCGAGACCATCTTCTTCTATCTCAAACTCATAGTTTATACTCTCCTTGAACCGTGTCATTCAATGTGTAGAACCACTTTCCTGGAATAATAAAAGTTAGTTTTGTTATTAAATTTCAATGAGTATATAGTTTTAGCATTTTTTTAAGTGCTTTTCTATTATTTATTTTATTCTTTGTTAATAAAAATAAAATAAAATCAGTATATAATTAAAACCACCGAACATTGGTATTGGAAAAAAAAAATCTACTCTTTTAATATACTACACGGATTCATTATAAAAATTATTTAATGAAGATCCAGTGAGCAACAACATCAACACACTAAAATATTTCCAACTATAAAACCCCAAATCAAATATGAAATCTAAAATATAATACAAATACATCACTTCTAAAATATCTGTACTTCATAAACCAATAATCTAGGAATATAGGATATAACCACCTTACACAGCTACATAATTTTACTAATAATTTTAATGATGGTTTTCATAATTATCTCAGACTATGTGGTATAATTCATATATGTTTCCCATGTAAAAATCACGTTTTTCACTTTTCCTAGAGAAAAAGTTCTAAATTGGTAATTTTTAAACAAAATTGTCCAAAAATTCTTCTAATTACTCCTCCACACTGTTGAAGCAAGACTTACGTAAATTCTAATAACCTTTCTACACGCTCTTATAACTTGTGTTTGTTTTCGGGAATAGATTTGAAAGAGTGAATTTAAACAGATTTGAGGAGAAAGAAAGATGAAAATTAGATTGTTTGAATTAAGGAAAAGATAGAGAAATTTGAAGATAAATAAGAAGAAAGTTTATAAAAATTAGTGAATGACAAATAATTTAATTGATAAAAATAATAAATTACTATTTTATCTTACATATAAAAATAATTTAACTTAAATTATAAATAATGTAAATTATATTATAATGGGATGTGAGTGATTATTTAAATCGAAAGAAATTAATATTAATAAAAATATATTAAATTAAAATATGATTTTAGAAATTAAGATGAAATAAAATTTTGGGGGTTATTTTAAATAAATTGAGTAATAATTTCACATTATAAAACTAGTTTAAATTGAGATATGGTTGTTTAAAATTAATATAAATTAAATGGGAGTAATTTTATCATAAATATTTATATATTGAGGAATATAATTTAAATGAAATTGTGCATATTAAAAATTGATAATAACATTTTCATGTGATGCTCAAATAACAGCCCAAACACATACTAGATTTTACAAATTTAGAATAGTGTTAAATATATTTTTGGTCCATTTTGAAACTTTAGACCAATTTAGTCCTTCATCTTTCGAAATACGTGGATTTAGTCATTTTAATCAAATTTTGGTAAGTTTATTTGATGTTTCGTACACATTTCAGGATTATATTTGAGTTATTTATATTGTTTGACACATTTTTGCTTTTATGTTAAGTCAAATAATATTATGAAACACGTTTGAAATGTCAAATAAACTTAACAAAATTTGATTAAAATGACTAAATCCACGCATTTCGAAAGATGAAGGACTAAATTCCAAAATTCACTGAAAGTTAAGGGACAAAAACATATTTAACCCTTCATAATATTTTAACAAAAAGTGTATTAACTAATTTAACCTAAACATTAATGTAACAATGTTTTTATCCTTGAATGAAAAAAGCATTAGTGTCAAACATGTTCTAATTGTTCTAAATAGAAGCCAATTGCAAACTAAACTATGGATTCAAATGAACAAGACATAGATACAACATGTTCATCAAGTCACAAACTGGTTTGTATCGGTAGTAGTGAACCTCGTTAAATTAATAATTTCTTTGGTGCTTGGGATTCAAATAAAAGCTTCCCTTTTCTCTCTCTAATTCTCTCTCTAAATTAGTGTAACTTATCCAATTTTTTCTGAAATGAATTATACAACTTTATATGGACATTTAAAATAAATAAGTTTGTGTAAAAATATATAAAATAAAAGTTGTAAAATGACGCACCACCGAAGTCGCAATTATCAACTTAATGTCCCTTTTTTTTTTTACTTTTTAGTACTTTTTCTTTACATTGAATAGCTTCTATGAACGTAAGAGCCTATAATATGTCTTAACTTTATTTAGATTTTAATCAAAATTATCATTTATTTTTTGGGATTGATGAAAAAAATATATAATTATTTAGACATGCTACAGTTTTATTTTTTCATTATTTTCTCACAAATTAGAGAGAGATTAGCTACTAATATTTTTTCTCACTAATTTTTGTAGTTAAATAGAATTTTTCTTGTGAGTGGACCAACTCGTTTAATCCACCAACTCGTGGTGGATCGGATCGGGTTCGAATTTTTTAAACTCGCTAATAAGTGAGTTGAGTTAGGTTGAAATTTTTTAGACTCGCTAAAAAAATCCATATTTCTTGCATATTTTGTTTTGAAATTTTTTTTGTAAGAAATACTTATAAATTTTGTTATGAAAAAAAAATTTGCAGGAAATTGCTGCCAATATTTTTGCAAAATATTTTGTATAAAACACTTTTCGCAACAAATTTTGTAGGAAATACTTGCGAATTTTATAATTTTGTAGGAAATAATTACCCACGAAGGAATTGTCTGCCAATTAAAATTCTTACAAAAAATAGCAGGAAAAAGTCTTTTCTTGCAAATTTTTTTAACAAATTTGCAAGAAAATTTCCATGTAATATTAGAATTTATAGTAGTGATAGAGGATGTCAAATTAGAAAAATTAGAAAGAGAGGGAACATAAAAAAAAGAGAGGGAAATATAAGATGTCTAAAAAATAAAGATTTATTATAAAATGATATTTTCAAGTGTCATATTTTTCACCAATAGTATGACAATTAAAATAGTCATACTATACATGTAAATTATTATAGTTATTAAAAATGCCATATGCATGTTTTTTTTAGCACTTTGCAATTTTCTCTATTATCGAATCTATTTGTATGGTAGACTTAGGTTTTGATGAGGAGAGATTGTTGTTCAAATAATATTAGTGGAATTAGTCATGAATGATTATTGTTCAAACACTACTTAAGTTTTAACTGGGAGTGGATATCATCTGAACAATACTTAATTTTTCAGTTAAGAGTTATATATCCAAATAACATTAGAAGTGATTGAGTTCAAAAAAATCTCATTTGTATCTTTTCAAAATTTTGCATGCTTAAGGAAAGTTTATCAAATTGATCAAGAATTCGACGTAGAAGTTTACAAATGAATTGGTATAAAAAGCATAAATCTTATTTCCCCCTGATCTCTTTCATATTAATATGTTATCAAAATTGCACTAATCAAAAAGAAAATTTTTTACAAAGTACATTTTTAAAAAGATTTTTACGTTTACAAATGAATTGGTATAAAAAGCATAAATCCTATTTTCCCCTAGTCTTTCATATTGTATGTTGTCAAAATTGCACTAATCAAAAAGAAAATTTATTGCAAACTACATTTTTAAAAAGTTTTTTACAGTTTCTCTCTCAAAGAAGATTTGCCCATAACTAACTGCTCATCATTAGATATTGCATTTGCAAAATCTGTCAATTTTTTTTTCAGTTTATCTCTGAAAGAAAATTTGTAATATCCTTACTGGAAATTTCTTAATTTAAATAAATCAATATATAAATAATAATAAATGAGTTCAAATGTTGCACTTTATTACTTCCAAAACGCGGGAAAATTTAACACAATAATGATAGCGTTATAAATTTAAAGGAAACTAAATAGTACTTTTATTACAATTTTCAAAATCTGACAAACAATGAAAACCCTAAGAATTTCCTAACTCAAAATCCCTAGGATAGCCCTCTCTCCATCTCAGG